>Ga0082212_10000311_pt1 | contig 70453 bp, 66 predicted proteins | sample TergutNt197P3_FD_71548 | JGI IMG/M metagenome (GOLD analysis project Ga0082212, IMG submission 71548) | Neocapritermes taracua P3 segment gut microbial communities from Petit-Saut dam, French Guiana - Nt197 P3 | ecosystem: Host-associated > Arthropoda: Insects > Digestive system > Gut ...
GATTTCCAAATATTCGGCAAACGAAAACGGCAGTATAGAAATTTCAATATATCTGCCACTCAACAAAGTAGCTAATTCGCTTGACAGTAAATTTGCGTTTGAACCTGTAATATACACATCTGTGTTTTCGCTTGCATACAGTCCGTCAACCAATTTTTCAAAATCGGCAATACTTTGAATTTCATCGAGAAATATGTAATTCGGCTTGTCGACCAGTAATTTCGACTTTATTTCAAAGTAAAGCGTTTCCCACGATTTATTCAAGTAGTTTTCAGGCAATTCAAAATTGTAAAGTTGCGTCTGTTCAGATGCTACGCCATTTTTCAACAAACGATTCCTGAACAGTTCCAACAGTGTGGATTTACCCGACCGCCGCAGGCCTGTTACCACTTTGATAATATCTTTGTCTTTGTAAGACAATAACATATCAATATATTCCTTGCGTTCTATCAATTTTTTCATACTGCAAAGATACCATAAATTATCAAAAAAATTTATCAAACAGGAGTAATATGTAATCACAAAAAAAAAATTAATTTTTGCATTTTTACAAAAATTTCACATAATCTTCTTTGTCCAAAACTCCGTTCTGAATACCTTTTTAATGATATTTACAATAAATTCGGTTTCCGTAAGATATGTATCATAAATCTGCTGCTACACTTTTTTAATCAGTTTCATGCCGAAGCCGGGCGCTGAAGGGGGTGTGATACGTCCTCTTTTCAAACTGTATGCGCTTAAATCAATGTCGTCGGAGAAACAGGTGACGCCTTCTATGGTCGGGGTATTCCCGAATGCGCCTGTGAGATGCGTACAGTAGAACGATTTAAGGGTATCGCCCCAGGCATGAGGCGACATCAGCATGCCTATCTCTTTCAGGCGGGGAACAAGTTTCCGCCAGCGGGTAAATCCGGATCCCGAAATATCGTCAAGATAGACGTCGAGCAATTGTTCCCTGCAAAGCGCAAGGGCTAATGGCAAGTCGGGATTGGCTTCTCCGTCAGCCAGCAGGGTATTGCGACGGCCATGGTCGATCATCCACTTTTTGAGTTTGGCATAATCTTCGCGCGTTTCCCTGAAAGGCTCCTCTATCCAGAATAAAGGCACGTCCTCTATCCCTTCCAGATAGGAAATGAAATAATCGACCGTAAAGGCATCGTTCCCGTCTACCAGTATGTCGCAATCGGGAAAATTATCGAAGACTAAACGGGTAACGGCAATATCGGCTTTCAGCCCTTCTTCCTTCGACATCCATCGCCCGCCACGTCCAATTTTGACTTTCAACTGGCGATATCCGTAATCGTAGTCGTACTGACAGTTTTCCAGTACCTTGCCCAATCCGGCAGGCTTGTCCTGCGGTTCCATTTCGTCAAAATATATCATGCCCGAATAACAGCGGGTGACGATGGGTTTTTCTGCTCCCAGCAGCGCGTATACCGGTTTGTTCAGGATGACGCCTGCCAGATCGTACAGGACGAAATCGAAAGGATAGTACTGTTCGTTAAGCGTACCTTCCGATACCGAAAACAGTTCCGAAACCTGCTTATCTTTGATGGCATCAAATAACTTTTCAGCATTTTCGCGATTGCCCCGTAGCAAGCCCATTCCTTCTGCACCCTGATTGGTGGTAAAAGTACACACCGTAACCCTTGGCCCCGTGCCGTGTACATCCAACCGTGAATTTTTCCCCACCAGACGCGGGTATCTTAACTGTACCGGCGTCAATTTGATTGCCTGGATTTTGTGGCGAGACAATTCAGGGTCGCTGTTATTCATATTTTCCAGCAGGTTCAGGCTTTTAGCGCCTGCTGACGGTATCATGGCCGCTGCTGACGAAGCGGCAACCGTTCTTAAAAAATTTCTTCTGTCCATAAATTTAAATGATTCCAAATGATTACTATTATTGATTTGCGTTACCAGTCAAGCCTGATCAGGGATACGCCCTGACGCGGCAGTTCAAATTCGATTCTCAGGCCGCCGTTGGTAATGTCTATATACGCGGGAGATGTATACATCTCAAGTTGGCCGCTCCGTTCGAGCGTCTTTACCTGTTCTTGCGACGGGTTTTGCGGACTGCCCATTGATTTCCATACTTCATACGAATTACTGTATTTATTATCAATTCGATAATGTGTAAGCAATACTTTTCGCGCCGGTATGGACGGCAATCCCCTTATCCGCAGTGTAACCTGTGCAGGTTCGGCAGGAAGGTCATCGTCGTGATAGTTCCAGATCATGACGGCAGCCGTCTTTTCGTCGTCGCTGATGCTTGCCAGCGCATTGACGTCGGCTGCTGCTTCGCGAACGCTGTTTTGCGTCATGGCCTCTGCGGTAAGCGGAACAGAAGAGGTTGTTTCGGCAAGGTAGCCTTTCATCAGGCCAAACATGCGAAATACGTTGAGGACGGGTTTGTCTACGCCGTTTGTTGCCAGATCGCGGAAACCGGCAAACCACTTCTGGTCTTCAAATTCAAACGACCACGAAACAGCGCCCAGAAAATTGACGCCCCACTGTCGCGCCAGTTCATACTTGCGCGCGAAAGACGCCGCCGTGTAACTCGAATACATCGTACCGTTGCGATAGGCATTTTGGGGGTGATAGTCTTCCGAACAGGCGGCGCACCCTTCGGGGTCGGATTCGCCAATAATGATTGGAAGGTGTTTCAGCGTCGGGAAGTCGGCCACCGCCTCAAAGCCTTTGGATATGTTGCGCAATTGTGCGCCGATGTTCATCCTGACATGCCCGTCAATAACTCTTGGCGAGCCTTTTGCATGAAACCCGATATAGTCTATCGGCGAGCCTTTTAGTCCGGTTGCATAATTTTCACCTTCGGTGACGTGTGTGAGGAATTTACGCAAGAACCCGTTGGCATCCTGATTATTCGGGTCTGTCGAGTGCGGGCCTCCGATCCGCGCCGTAGGAAGCGCCCTTTTCAGGCCGTCCGCAGCGTAGTCATACAGCTTGCAATATTCCTCGAAAGTCCCTGACCAGTAAGCGATGTTCGGCTCGTTCCACACTTCCCAGTACCACGATTCGACCTCGCGCTGGCCATATCTTTCGATGCTGTGCTTCACCCACTGATAGACAAGTTCGCGCCATTGCCCGTAATCTTTCGGCGGGTAGGTCCAGCCGCGATAGATTTCGCTGTACGGTGTGTTGGGCGTCCAGTAATGACGGTAAGGTTGCGGCTTCGACGACAGGGCTTCGGGCATAAAACCTATCTCTACTAACGGTTTCATACCGAGAAATACGTATGTATCCATGATTTTATCTACAATCGTCCAGTCGTAAACGGGGTTTCCCCTGCTGTCTTCAGTGTATGCGTTTGTCGATCCCCATTTAAGCGCCGCCTCGCCGTCACCGCTTGTGAGCAGGTTGTGTGTCCGGATATAAACCGGCGTATAACTCAATTGCTGCAGTTCGCCTAAAAGTTTCACCCCGTCTTTCATATACGTATAGTTTGGTTCGTCGTACCCGAACCATGCCCAGACAGGTTTCATGTGTTCAATTCTGTTGCGCATGTTCACCTCAATTGTCACCGGTTGCGAACTGACCGGTCCGATACCCGATAATAACAGCAGGAATAAAAATATAATTCTATTTTTCATGATCATTCTATTTTACTGTGATTACTGATTTAAGCCTGATGTCGTCGCTCGCCGCTCCAACCAGCGCCTCATATTTTCCGGGCGTAATACGAAAATCACCGATAGCAGTGTCGTAATATGCCAAACTGCCAACGGGAAGTTCCAAACAAACTGTTTTTGCTTCCCGCGAAGCTATCGAAACTCTTTTAAACCCGCGAAGCTCGCTCACCGGGTGAACATATCCCTTGTTCAGGTCGCGAATATATAGCTGAACGACCTCGTCTCCAGCCATTTGTCCAATGTTTCTGACGTCTACCTCGATCTTGATAACATCCTGTGCAGTAACCTCTTTTGCTGACAGCCGGAGGTTCGAATAGGCAAATTTCGTATAGCTCAGTCCATATCCGAATGTGTACTGTGGTTTTCCTTTCAGGTACATGTACGTGAATCCTGCCGAGATATCATACAGGTCGACAGAAGGAACCTGAACGTCGGATTCATACATTGTATAGGGCAACCGGCCGGCAGGATTGTACTTGCCAAAGAGAACGTTTGCAATGGCTGTACCTCCTTCTTCGCCCGGCCACCAGCCCTGCAATATCGCGGCGGCGCGTTTTTTTGCCGTCGGTACCGCCAAAGGCCCGGCGCTCATCAGAACAACTACCGTTTGCCTGTTGGCGTCCATGACGGCATCGAGCAGTTGCTGCTGATTGCCCGGCAAATTCAATGTCAGGCGATCGATGCCTTCTATCTCAACACTTGTGTTTGTACCGATAAACAAAATAACGACGTCCGAACTCCGGGCAGCCTCAACGGCTTTCGACAGCTCGGCGGCGCGATCAACAACCGGCGGCATATATCCTTTTCTTACTGTCGGGAAATATATCTCCCCACCCTTTTCATAGACTACTTCAACCTGATCGCCCAGCTCGTTCATTATCCCCTGTAGCGGCTTTACCGGATTCAGCGGTATGCCTCCGTAATTGGCATGATTGAACAGATCGGCATACGGGCCAATCACTGCCACCCGTTTGAGCCTGTTTTTATCTAAGGGCAGGATACCGGTATTTTTCAGCAGTACAATCGACTCTTCGGCTGTCGACAGGGCTAACTGCCTGTGTTCTTTTGCCATGATGACGTCGGGCGATATCTTGCTGTATGGAACAGTATTAAAGTCGTCAAATTCGCCAAGTCTCATTCTAACGGTCAACACCCTTCGCAGGGCGTCGTCGAGGCGTTCCTCCGTCAGGTAGCCGCTAAAAACAGCTTCAGGAATATACTGCTCAAACTCGGCGTCCGAGAAATCGCAGCCGGCCATGATACTCCTGCCCACCGCTTCCGGATACGACATCAAGCCCTTCTCGTGTCCCTCGACCATCGACCGGACGCCCCCCAGATCGGATACCACGAACCCTTCATGTCCCCATCGCTCCTTGAGTATATCGGTAAGCAGGTAGCGGTTCATGTTATTTGGCGTACCGTTAATGGCGTTATAGGAAGCCATGAGCGACTGGGCTTTCCCTTCCACTACACAATCGCGAAAGTGGGGCAGCCAGTACTCAAACAACATCCTGTCAGGGACGTCGGCGCTGAGTTGCTGGCGGTCGACCTCCACATTATTGACTGCATAATGTTTGAGCGTGCTGGCCAGCTTGAGGTATTTGGGATCGTTTCCCTGCAAGCCCCTGACAAAGGCTACGCCAATACGGCCCGTAAGGTAGGGGTCTTCGCTGTAAATCTCGTTTATCCGTCCCCAGTAGGGATTGCGGCTGATGTTGATCACCGGCGAACGGTATATCAACCCTTTATGCTCGCCCCTGAAGTTCGGGTCCAGCTTCCAGCCGTTGTAGATGGCACGCGCCTCGTCGGAGATTACAGTAGCCACACGGTGAATCAAATCGGGATTCCATGTAGCCCCAAAAGCAATACTTGTAGGGAATACGGTAGTAGGCTCCGTCCATTTCACGCCATGCAGACACTGGTTCCACTGGTCTGCACGTATGGAGAAACCGTCGACCACAACAGTCGTTCCCCTGTGATTAAGCAATTGCGCTTTTTGCTTCAGGTTAAGCCGACCGATCAGGTCGGTAACTCTTTCATTTACACTCAGATTTTGGTTTAAAAAATCCGGTTTTTGAGCATACGCCGAAGGGGCGACCATAGCGCTCAAAATTAAAATCAACGTTTTGTGAAAAAATTTCATAAACAGTAAGTTTTTTTTTACATCGGCAAAGATATAAAATATTACTGTTTTTCTTATATTTTCTTTTGAAAACTTTACTTTACGAATATCTTTTTGACATGCCTTATTATTTTGCCATCGTCTGTTATGCCTTCGATGATTGCCGAATAGGCGGTCGTCGTTGCGTCGGCGGTATAAAAATCGAAATATGCCTCTCCGTTCCCGTTTGTTTGAAGGTGCGGATTCCAGTAGAGGGTGGTTCTCAAATCTTCCCTGAGTGAATTTTTCTCTTCTACGGTTTCATATTTTGGAGCATAAAACGCTACCGGCTGACGGTAACCGGGCCATTCAATTTTTCGTATGTTTTCAGGCGACCTGCTCTTACCGCCCCAACCCTCTTTTTTTAGGGTAATAACCAATGATACGTCAGATCTGCCGGATAATCCCCCTCCGTTAAAGTAATCGTTTTTTAGTATAAAGATACTCTCAAACATACTCAACCCGATACTTTCAAATTGAAAAAAAGATTCTATCCGATCATTGATAATGATATTTGCACTCTTTTCTTCTCCTGCATTCCTAACCAGAACAGCATCGCCTTTTTCGTCACTGCCTCTCTTTGTGTTTACGCCAATGAAAGCGTTTTTTAAAAAACTTTCAAAAGTACTGTATTTCGGCATTTTCTCTATATCTTCCGCTGTAATTACTTCAAAAACATTTATCGGAGAATAAAATACCGACTTTGGAATATACTTTTTCGCAGTAACAGTTACTTCAGGGAGTTCTCGCGTTCTGATCCCGTATTCATTGACAAATTGCCGGTCGGCAACCACTGTGTATTCGTGAAAAACAGATCGGTTTGCATTTTCAGTCGAAAAAATCGAAGGGGTTGTTATTTTATAATTCGTTAATTCCGGCTGCTTTACTGTCAGGTATATGTCGCCCTTATCCTTTTTGTCGGTAGCCTGAATGATGATATGGCTGCTGTCGGGATAGATCAAATCATCAAATATAAAACGGCCGTTCTTGTCTGTTGCAGTGATTTTCAACTCCGAACCCGCCGGCGTAGTCGCAATAAGCGATACGGGCGCATCTTTCACCGCTCTGAAACGACGCTCTACCTTGCCCGTGATGTCCCTGTCATACCTTCCGGCAGTCTCCGGAATCGCTATCCTGCCCTGAATGACTTCCGGCACATCGTACCGCCGCCAGCCCTGCGTCAGCATTAGTAAATCCAGGGCGGCAGTCGTCTCCGGCGATTCTTCCCTGAAATAGTTGGCAGGCGATTCGATATGGCCTTTCAGCTCGGAAGCAAGCAGCAATGCAGACAGGATATGAATGGCGCTGTCGGGCGTAACATACTGGTCGTCCGTAATGGAAACGGCAAACTTCCCGGATAACGGCGCTCCCTGACAGTCCGTCAGGCTGACCGTTGACGAAACCCGCGTTCTCCTGTCATAAATATCCGCATCCGTAGCATAATGGATGACCGCTTCATCCGCTCTGTTACGGTTGAATACCAATCGCTCGCTGAGAATGTCGTTGTGTGCGTTGAGCAACAGGATGTGGCTGATGCCCGACGGCAGCGAATCCTGTTCGATTAACAACAGGTTTCTTTCGACGTTCCACTGCGCATGATACAGCGGCAATCCTTTTGTATGGATAAACAGCGAAAGTTGCGGTTCGCCCTGCGACTGGTTTATGCCGACTATGGATATGGAAACCCATTTTTGCTGACGCATTACACGGATGGAATAATTGCCCGTTTGCGCTTCGGGAAGGTTGAAACGCTTCTCTTTCATGAATTTGTCTTTACAGACGGCAAAGTATGTCTTTCCCTTTTCGGGTTGAAATATAAACTTCCCCATCCCTTTGTGTACCGTTTCAAATTCCTGAATCACATTCCCTTCGCCGTCTGCAATATATCCGGTAACCGGCTCCGACAAACCGTAACGGTTGATAGCCTTAAAAGCTACTACCGCAGGCTCTCCGGCTATTAAATTGCCGCCCTCCGGGAAAAACATCACGTCATAATCGCCGCCCTGAACCGATACGGGTACGTATTTCTTATACTGCTTCTTTTGATAATCGATGTGCAGCGTCAGAACCGGCGAGCGCCCGACGGATTTTCTGAACGAAAAACGCCCAATCATATCTTCCTGAAGCTTCACCCCGTTCACCTGTCCGCCATTCACCTGAACTGCGATGCGGTCGGGTATCAACTTTTCGTTTGTCTGCGGGTCAACAAAGGATAAATCTACAAGATAATCCCTTTCGTTTTCGCTCCATTTATATTCCGGGACAATGACGGCAGAAACAGGGTCGGAGACAAAGACCGTCCGCTTAAAAAAATAGTCAGGGTCGGTCGACGTACTCCTGTATGCAACAAGATTATATCTGCCTTCCGCAAGGTCCTTTTCCAAAGGTACATGTCCGTAAAAACCATGCAGGCTGTCAGGAAGGACGACATGGCGCGAAACGACACTGTCCAACGGCGTTCTAAACTCCACATACAGATAGCGGTCGTCGATAACGGGCGTATGTAATACGGCGTCGACAACAGTTGCCGCAAACCATATCGTTTCGCCCGAAAGGTAATGCGTTTTGTCGGTCTGTAAATAGATTTTTTCCTGCGGATATACAATCAGTTGACGAGTGAAATTATTCGAAACGTCATCCGACTGCTCATCGGCAAGTAACAATCCCATTCCTAAACTATTCAAAAATAATGAATAATAGATGAATATAATCAGATGTAGTATATTCAAAAACATCTGACTAACTAATTACAATCTCACCAACGCCATAACCGGCTTTCACTTTTTTCATCTCATCCTCTGTTAAAAGAGTTGTAATATATTTTGTCATATCTATCAGGGCAAACGCATCTAAATTTTCAATAATTTTGCGAGGTATGCGTTATCCCACCCTGCTTTTAGCCTTTTTCCTTTTATTCCGCATTTTGCTGATTTTTCATTTTTGAGCAGATTAAGAGCGATCCGTCTCAGTACCGAGAAATTTTGTGCGGCATGTCCTTCCCGTTTTCGGCTGTTGTCTTCATTGAACGCGACATCAAGTATCCAGTGCAAAGAGTTTTCAACCCTCCAGTGTGACCGTACCGATTTATTTAAAAGAGCGGCATCGGCGGGTAAACTGCTGATGTAATACCGTGTTTCCTTTTCTGTCTTTCCGGTAGATTTGATGTAGCGTTCGGCATCTATCCTCACAAGCGACTGCAATTTTTCCCACTGTTCCTTTTGTTCTATCATGGACAAATCATTTATCACGGAACAGGTGCGACGCTCCACCCGACCATGCCCGGCATCGATTTCTTCGCTGAGGGACTGCGGTTTTAAAAAGCGGAAAGAATCTTCCGTCTGCTGAAGCAAATTTCCCTGATTCCCTTTCAGTGCAAGAATGTAGTCGGCTTGCTGTGCTATAATTGCTGCGGCAATATCTCTTTGACAGCCCATCGCATCAATGGTAACGATACATTTTTTTAACACCAGTAAATTCAGCAATTCGGGGATAGCAGTAATTTCGTTACTTTTATCGTCCACTTTCACCTGGCCTAAAACAATGTTGTTTACTCCAGCCCATGCACTGACCATGTGAACGACACTTTTTTTGTTGCTCTCACGTGAACCGCAGATCGTTTTTCCGTCGATGCTGATCACTTCTCCCTGCGTCAGGCTGGCAACTGAACTTGTCCACTGGACAAAACTCTCCTGAAACTGTTGGGGGTCGAGCAGTGAAAAAACCCGGTTAAAGGTATCATGGGAAGGTATCCCGCCGGGCAGTTTCAAAAAGGTTCGCAGCCATGCTTCTTTTGCCTTTCCGAACTCTTCCATATCATTCCATGTATCCGCACCGCATAGAACCGACAGGATGGCAATAACGATAATATCCTCAAGCGAATGTTCTCTGGTGCGATCTACCCGCGGGTCTTTTAACTCTGAAAAAAATTGAATGGGACTTTTCATACTGTTATATATTATTATTACACATATTACTCCCGAAATTTATAACCCAGCTTCCGCATCAGAACGAATACCGCTGCCTGTTTATATTCAACATGATATTGTCGTCTGATATGTTCGCGGAAGGTACGGCCTGTCCAGTTGACCGTATCATATCCGAAATCGGCGGGACGCTTCAATAATAAATCAACGCGCAACTGCTCTTTCTGTTTTTCGGCAAGAAACGAATGCCGTCCCCTGCCGGGTTTCATGTGCAAACCTTTAATCCCTTCCGCGTCGAACCGGTTTGCCCAATTGCAGACCTGCTTGAAACTTGTTCCATAAAACTCTGATATCCTGCGGCTACTGTAGCCCCTGACAAGTTGAATGATTGCAAACAGTTTTACGCCTGTCTGATATTTTGAATCACTCTCAAAAAGCGCTTCAACCTGCTCTGCTGTAAAATTCCTTAACTGCTTTGACTTGCGACCCATAGATGATATTTATCGTATTATTATGGGCGACAAAGGTACGAAATATATGTGTATTTATATAATATATTTTGATTTATTTTTTTTACGCGTAAGATTTTTTTACTATATCCCAAATAAAATTAGATGCGTTTGCCCTGTCATATCTATATATTTTTTTTTTAGGCCTGAATCCCCGCATAGTTTCTTTCCATATTTCAATTCAATTACTGTTCAAGGAAAGCATTTTTATGTTTTTAAAAAATCAGAGTTGCCTGTTTAAGGAAGGCAACTCTGATTAAATAACTGACAGTTTGGTTTATCTCAAGCGGATAACTTCCGAGAAGATGGCTTCTCCTGTCTGGGATGATTTTACGCCGACACGGCCAAAGAGCGTAGGGGCGGATGTGGCATTATAAATACTGCCGAAATCGCCTGATATGGATATTTGACCGGGTTGTTGATTACGAAGGTCTGTACGGTAAACATTGTGGACTTCATCGCAAAACTGCGTCCGGCTTACTACCAGATAGACATAATCGATGCTCGCTGTTTCGACGATCCGGTTGACTGTAAGCGTAGCGTTTACGGCGCTTCCGGAAAGTGAAATGTTGACATTCGAAATCGTGAAATACGGCGTTACCGAAAGGTCGAATACCGTATTCCCCTTTACGGTAACACGGCTTGTATCACGTGAATTTACCCAGGGACCGTTGTTGTCGCGGGTAACAAGCTTGTACTCGCCATTGAACAACCTTGCTGTATAGGTTCCATCCTGACCAACATAAACAGCTATTGGTGTATGCAATCCGTATCCATCCTGGTAAAGTTGTAACTGAACGGCGCCGCTTGTGCCTCTTAACTGAATCGGCTGGCCGTTATAGGTAATTTTACCGGATAATGACGCATTGGGCGTGTCGAAGTTATCTTTTCCACAACCGACAATCATAATCAGCAGTAGACTTATAAAAAGAAAATTTATTTTATTTCTCATAATCATTTAATTTTATCATTATTGAAAAGGATTCTTGACATATTTTGGATTATTGTCAATCCATGTTTGATTGATGAAGTTATAATAGTTTGACATTTCAAAACGACGCGCATTTGGCGCCATGTGCGAAAAATCTTCTTCAAAAACCCACATTCCATTATTCGGATCGCCAGGAGCAACTATCAGATAAGGGAATAAACGGCGATGGCGTGCGTTCAAATCGGTGTTATTACCGTTCCAAAAATCAAGCGCAAGCCTCCATCTTTTCATATCCCAGTAACGATGGTCTTCAAATACAAATTCAACCCGTCTTTCGTGAACGATATTATCAAAAGTTACGACTTCCAGCGGTTGAACGCCTGCACGATAGCGAATTGCATTGATATATTCCGTAGCTTTTGCATTATTATTCAATTCAAACGATGCCTCGCAGGCAATAATGAATGCCTCTGAAATGCGCAGGCGAGGATACCACATATCCGAAGCGCGTCCTCGCGTACTCGCCTGAGAAGTTTCATCTAAAAACTTGCGCGGCAGGAAGCCGGTTTTGTTTATAAACTGTTCGTTATTGGCTACCGGACCGTTTTCCGATGTGATCAGTATACCGTTATTGTCGTATGTGTTTAATCCGGTGGTGCTGCTGATGTTGGTAACCCATTCGTCGGAGCTGTTTTTATTTAATTGTCCTGCCTGTAAAACGACTTCCCTACCTCTGAATGTGGATCCGGGGTAGAGAATCGTTCCTCTCAAACGCGGGTCGCGCAACTCAAAAGCTTCCCGTGCGGTCGTATAAAACTTATAACCGTCGCCATCCCTTGAGATGAACGGGCTTCCCTGTCCCGGCGTGGACGATTCGAGCAGTTCATATTCTTCTACCAAGTTCAAGATAATTCCAATACGACTTCCGTCCATGTCTTCACGATGAGAGTTTGGTACGTTTTGAGCAGTATACCCGTGCGTATTGCCAGGATATGCATAATCGCGCGCCCATATGACTTCTGTATTTCCGGATTTAATACTTAGCGCCTCGTAAAAATTATCGGCCAGGTTTTGGTGTGTTTTTTCTCCTATAGCCGATTGCAATTCGTAAGGACTGTTGTTAATAACGATTTCCGCTGCCGCCAATGCTTTTGAATAGTAGCCCTGGGCCAAGCTTGCCGGGATACCAACCTCACCGCCTTCAGTTCTGATAGGTGCGGCCATTTTATTGTTGTAGTTAGCGAGAGAACCGGCATACAGCGCAGCTCTCGCTTCAAGCAACTTAGCTGCCCATTTATTGGCTCTTGCAGCATTGATACTCTTGTCGGGTAAAAGCATTTCGTAAGCAGCCTGACATTCATTGATGATATAATCATATATTTCAGCTTCTGTCGAGCGGGGATACTGCATAGGTGTTATATCCATTCCGGAAGTATAGTCGAACACTTCATCGCCGATAATAGGCATCCCACCCAGTCCGCGTGCCATCATAAAATAATACCATGCACGTAAAAACCTTACCTGGCCTTCCAGGTTTGCTTTATCTGCCTGTGTAATTCCTTCCGCTCTACGAAGACTTTGAAGGAAAATATTGATACGGCGAAGGTATGTATAATCGTAGGTACGCCAGATGTCATTGGCAAACGTTGCGCCGGTCTCCGGCCCTCCACTACATCTTTCTGCCTCATCAAGCCATTGATATTGATCCCAATTGCTTACATGTTGATGTGTCCAGGAGGAAGTGGTACCATACAAATCGGATAATACCGATTGAACCATTACTTCATCACCAAATATCACGTCTTCTGTAAATATCTTGTCCGTTGGTAATTCCAAAAAATCGGCACATCCGGATATCGAAAAAAACAGTGATAATATTATTATTGTTTGATATATTTTTTTCATAATTTATTAAAATTTAATATTTAATCCAACATTAATGATTCGCATGGTAGGATATGCTAATCCATTGGTTTCATCTGTCTCGGGGTCAACGCCAATCAGATTTGAAAATGTATACAGGTTTGACCCGCTGACATAAAATCTTACATCCGAAATACCGACTTTATTTATGATTTGCCTGGGTATAGAATAACCCAATTCAAAATTACGTATTTTCAAATAAATCATGTTTGTCTTCCAGAATGAACTGTTCCAGTAATTGCTGTGAGAACTGTTCCCGACTAACAGCATAGGATATTTTCCCGAAATCAGCTCGCTGTTTGCATCCCAGATATCGGCAAGTCGCCATGTGTTTTTCATATAATATTGCGGATTGTTACCGCCGTCATGGAACGGATTGCGCTGTTCAGATTCCTGATACCATGTATATCCCCAACCGCCGGTAAAATCGACGGCCAAATCGAAACCTTTCCATTGAACGCCAAGGTTAATACCGTAGTTCAGTATCGGCGTTCCGGTTCGATTATAGCCGATAGGGAGCTGGTCCAAACCGTTTATGATACCGTCGCCATTGACGTCTTTATATTTCACATCACCCGGACGGATTGTCTTGTTACCCTGTCCATCGTTATCAATGGGGTAGTTGGCAATCTCTTCCCAGGATTTGAATTGTCCGATCGCTTCATATCCCCAGTTGATATTTGCAAAACGGTGCCACTGGCTATTGCGATATTCATCCCATGAATTACCGAATCGCGGTTTATACTGCTCCCAGTCATAGCGGCGCGAATAGGTAACATTGCCTCCTACAAAATATTGAAAGTCGTTGATATTACTACGCCAACGTAACTGTCCTTCCCATCCCATGCGTACATCGGAACCTAAATTCTCGTAGGGAATACTGAATCCTACTTCCGACGGTATCAGCACATCATATTTTTGTCCGGCAATTCCGTCGCGTTGTCTGCGGAAATAATCCAACTGTCCGGTTAGTTTATTATTCAAAAAACCAAAATCAATACCGAGACCAATTTCTTTCGCTTTAATCCATGACATGGTTAATACGGGAAGACCACGGTCGCGAGCAGGCGTAACAAAAGCGCCGTCAAGTGCGCTACCGGAACCGGATGGATAAGAATATCCTGCCAAGTATCGAAAATCATTGGGATTATAGGCGGTATTTCCCAAATCATCCGATCCTTTTATTCCGTACGAAACGCGTACTTTTAAATCGCTAAAAAAGTTGCTCATTTTAGAATCAATCCAAAATGATTCCTGCGAAACTCTCCATCCGACAGATGCGGCAGGAAAAAATCCCCATTTGTGTCCGGGAGGAAATTTCCATGAGCCGTCATAACGCGCCAGCGCTTCAATTAAATATTTATCTGCAAAACTATAATTCAATCGGTTAGCCCATCCCATACGCGCTTGTGCTCTTTGCAAATTATCATCATTGTATGTGTCAATAATTGAATAATTAAGGAAACTCATGGCATTTGCCAAAGGACGGGCATGTACCCATACATTTGGATTACTTCTTTGTCGTGTTTCAAAGCCTGTCAGAACACTAATATAATGATCGCCAAAATTCTTTTTGTAGGACAACTGGACATTGGAAGTAATTTCTTCCAAAGAAGTATCCTGCCTTTCTCGCCACGGATTGGTGTTGTGTGAAATAACAGGATAGGTGTCAGTTTCTGGGTCATAATCATACAATTTATACGTATACTCCTGATTATCCATGTGATATTGATCGAACATATAAGATGCCTGCGCGCGAAGCAATAATCCGTCAAAAATATCGTATTCAAAATTTCCTACTAATTGCATGACACGCTTTTTTTCATCCCAATTTCCTGCTAATTCATACGTCAGCCAGCCCATATTGGTACTGTCTTCGTTGGAAGTACGAGTCGGATATTTGGGATTATCATTGGCAAACGGCCTGCGGGTAGGCAGGTTGCGGTAAATGCCGAAGCGGGGCATCCAGGTATCATCCACCTGTGGAACGCCCGGGTGCGTCTCGTGTTCAAGTCGTCCGCTCATTGAAAAGCCAATACGTAAACGATTGGTTATGTCGGCATTGATTTTGGACTGGAAGTTGGTACGGGTAAAACCGCCATACTGCATAAACATGTATTTCTGGTCGAGCTGTCCGATGGAGACGTAATAATTAATCTTCTCCGAACCTCCCGATACATTTGCATTGATATACGTTTGAGGCGCCGTATTTAACACAAAATCATACCAGTCGAACGGCACATAGCCCTTTTCCGTTCCCTGTTTCCACTTGGCAAGGTCGTCCCTTGAATAGGTGTAATTGGAACGGTTGGGGTTCTGTACCGTTTCGGATTGAATGTAATTCGTAATGTAGGTCTCAACATTTGCCGGTCTGGGGAACTGGGAAGGGTTTTGCCATCCATAGTAACCGTTAATCGAAACCGTATTCCTTGCATTACGTTGACCGGATTTTGTCGTCACAACAACGACGCCGTTTGCCGACTGCATTCCATAAATGGCCGCACTCGCATCCTTCAGAATGGTAACGGTTTCAATATCGTTGAAATCAAGATGGTTAAACTGCGTTTCCGTCGTCTGAATACCATCGATTACAAACAAAGGCGTGCCGTAGTTACGTATTTCGATTGTTGTTCCATAACCCGGACGGCCAACAGGCTGACGGCTGTTTAGACCGGCCATCTTACCAACGAGCGCCCCTGTTGCCGTACCGGCCGACGAACGACTGATCTCTTCACTGCCGATGGTCGTAATAGCGCCCGATAATGTGGCTTTCCTTTGTGCCATACCGAAACCGGTTACTACAACTTCGTCCAGCACCTGCGTATCTTCCCTTAAAGTGATACTCATTTCAGTACCTCTTACCGGAATTACCTGTGTAACATATCCGATATATGAAACCCTTAACGAAGCGCCCTGCGCAACTGTCAGCGTAAAATCGCCGTTTACGCCGGTCATGGCGCCATTCGTAGTACCATCTTCAACCACATTGGCGCCGATGATAACATCACCTTCCGAATCAACAACAGTACCCTTAATGGTTACGCGCTGCTGTTGAATCATCGCATTTCCAAACGAAAAATCGTTTTTTCTTACTGTGCTTTCATCTTTTTTACCTTCTGCATATACACCTTGCACACCGGTAATCAATAAAAAAGCGAACAGTATTTGCGAGACCTTCCAAAAATTCCCGCATAAAAATTCATTTTTTTGTTTTCTCATAATTTGTTAATTAATTTTATAAAACACTTTTTTTGTTAGTAATTTTTTTAAGTTCAATTTTTTTAATTCATGTTTAATCTCTCCTGTTCTTTTCCATAGGCAATTCTTTTTCGTTTTTACTTTATTTATCTCTATCCTGTTTCCTAATTAATCTTGTGCGCAAATTCAATCAATGAAAGTACATCATTTACATGTTGTATGTTAATTTTATTATCGGAAGCATATTTTTGAATTGCGCCGGCGTGTTCTTTTGGAAATAATTTGATGAACCCTTTAACCGTACTGAATTTCTGAAGTTTTTTCCCTTTTGGAAGGTAATACAAATTGTTGTATTTGTAGTTTAATTCATAATTTTGGACTGTACCCGCTTTACCTGTCGTCTGTGTAAGGGATACATTGATTGCGTCCGTAGCGCCGCCGTGGGAGACTAATCCAAAGCCTCCATCTTTTAGTTTGCTTAATTCCGACAGCTTCCATTCCACATATAGGTCGCCCGATCCTGTTTCGATTTTTTCGAGAAAAACGTTCCCTTGCGGGATGAATTTCCGCTCTTCAATAATGACGGTATCAATCGTATATAACTCCTGAAGTATCATCATATGCTCGCCCTGCCTGAACATCATCTGCTGTTGAAACATGTCGTAGTTAAGTAACGCCTGCGCGGGCGCTTTGTTTTTAAACCGGACGGTTCCCTGCGTGAACGCTTCAAAAATGAAGGTCGTACTGCCTGCTGCCGTTTGCGCATAACCGGAGAAACTTGTCAGCAGGAAGAGCGTAAGTAGGTAAAAGTGTATATTTTTTTTCATTTTCAATGCTGTATTAGTCAGTTTACAATTTTCATTTGAACACGTTTATGCGTAGTTTCATCTTTCGCCTTTTTCATAATTGTATAAGCCCTGTTTTTGATTCTGCCCGTTACAAATTCGGGGATATTATACGACCGGGTCAGTTCGGTGTAGAAAGTTGCGCTATTTTTTTGCGGCAGCAAAAAAGGCTTTGCCGTTTCGCCGTTTTCATCGACATACACTAAGAAAGGACGGGTATACAGGCCGTCTAACCGCCTGCTGCTGAATACGACCCAGCGGCTGTTGGACGACCAGGAATGGTAGGAATCGGCCTGTTCGCTGTTCACATTTTCAGGATACCTCCCTTCGTTTGTCGACAGATCAATCAGGTACAGGTCGGCGTCCTTATGCCAGATGGGGAAAGTGCCATACGATGAAAGCGTGCACATCAGATATTTGCCGTCGGGCGAGACGCGAGGAAATGAAACGCTTTTCCCATGGGTTGCTGCATGGTAGATGGTATCAACATGATGGCCGAAGGTCTTGCTTTCGGCGTTAAAAGCGATACTGCACAGGTTGTAATGCAGGTCCTGAATGTCGTCGGGGAGCGTGCAGGCTTTCCCGCTGCAGAAATAAAGCGCAGTACCGTCGGCCGAAAAGGTCGGGAAAGTTTCAAAGTTACTTTGGGAAAATGTGAACGGCGTCGTAAGAATCGTATGTGCTTCTACATCATAAACGACCACATCCGAAGCCATGTCGAATACTTCAACACGGTGCGTCGGATGGAGCGCCTGTGTTGTTTTGTTGACAGAAAAGGCTACAAACCTGTCGGAGGGATGCCATGAAGGATATACCAATGCCGACATAGTCCGGTCAGTTTTTGTCTGTAAAATCTCAATATCATCCCCGTCAATCATAACGGTTCCTGCATGTTTGGCGCGGAGATGAAAAAGCATTTTTTCCGGATTTTGCGCACAAAAAGAATGACAGTTCACACAATTATATCCTGTCATTTTATTTTCATACACCGAACTCTCACGCCAATTCTCCAGATTGCGCTGATAGATACCCATTTTGTTCCACAACGCATAACCCGGCTCTATTAACCGGTAGACGATATACGGGTCGACCGGCTCTTTAGCGACATGGATGTAAAATGTTTGGAGAACGTGGTGGACGCCTTCTTTCATCACGCTAACCGAAACCTCTATCTGCCCGCCACGAGCCATATCAAGCAGTTTTCTCCATTTTGAAAACGAAATGGAAAAATCGCCATTGCGGTTGGACGAAATGTCGAAAGCATAGTCTTTGCAGCTAAAAGACGCCAGCGCTTTTTGTCGCGGTATAACAGAAAAGTTAAGTGGAGCGATGTTGGCCGGTACGGTCACACCCGCATAGTCAGGGAACAATGTCGTAATTCCCTGATTATAAGCATTTAACCCCCCACCCTTACAGTCTACGAGGCTGATAATCAGTGTCATATATACTACCGCTTTCATCTATTCTGTTAATTCTCGTGTTCGTAAATAATACATAGTACCAGTAGGTGTCCCCATAATCAGCACGAATCTTTTCTTCAAAATTCAGGACATGCGGATTGCTAATATCCGCTTCGAAAGTCCTGAATCGCTGCTCTGTTCTTATACTGACGCCATTCCTAATCCAGAAAGACGAATTGTTCTGTTCGAGCGCTATCACCGCTTCCTGCTGAACCGGTGACAAAACAGGCAAAACCGCTGTTCTGAAGTATTTCTCTAAAATGGTTCTGAAAAGTTTTAAGTCCTTATTTGTCAGACATAGCGCCAACAGGTACTGCATGGCTAACTGACCGGCAGGATTGTTATTGGCCAATGCCTCCAGCGTGTTCATCACCTTATCCGAAACGGCATACACATTATTATTAACCAATGCCTTTCGCCTGGGACCCAAAACAGGGCTTTGTTCTACCAGCATATCGTCATAAAGAAATTGCCGGTATTCGCGCGCTTCCTTTCTGTAAAAGAGCGTTTTATCGAGTATCGTTATGTATTTTTCGGCTACCGGGTATTCGCCGAAGAGGATGTTTGTTTCAATCAGTCGCAGCATGGACCGTACATTTCCGTCGTTCGTGGAAGCGACAAGTCCCTCAAAGGCATATTTTTGCGCCACGCCAATATCGCCGATATGATAATAGACATCGGACAGGGCCATGGCGTTGGGCAGCGAACTGTTCCAGTCGGCCAGCAGCGTTTGATAACCCTGTTTATTGTAACTGAACAGTCGGCTTCCAAGCAGGCCTTTCTGCGCAAGCGCCAGGTTCAATACGTTGAATGTTTGCAGGTTGCCTTTTCCGTCACCCGGGAAGTTATCAATTATGTTATCCCACTGCTGCGTACGAAGATAGTAATCCTGCTGTATGTTCCTGTGTTGCACGCCCTGATGCTGATTCGGCAACAGGCAGAGAAAACAAACAAGGGGAACAAGTTGAACGGACAGAAGGGTGACGTCCTTTTTAAGTCCGCCTGACGTTTTCTTTCTCCGGCTGTTGCGTAAACGGGTTGCGACCAGCATACAGGCAGGTAAGGCAACCCAGGCGAAATAGACGGTTTTGGAATGAAGCAGCGGGTCGTAATAGGCGTCCGGCAAAAAAACCATCCTGTATTCAGCCTGCCAGCCCATACGAATCGCTGTCAATCCGGTAATTAACAACGCCGCCAAATAAACCGTCGAAAGCAACGCTTTCGGTTTCTTAAGCATGACATCAAGTAACAGCGCCATGACGGCAAATAGCGCTGCCGTGGCGCCGGCAATCCAAAACAGCAGGACGGCCAGTAGCAAACCGGCGGCAATTCGCTTGTAGAGATGTGTAATCCGGATATATAACAGAAGCGCCGCCAGCATCCACAAATAAGCGACGACGCCCTGAAGGCTATAATTCATATCCGGAATTAACCACAGCAAACCGCATGACGGAATCACGCTCAAGAGAAAAGTATTTCGGACAGGCGCTATTCTTTCGATTATTTCCTGTGTCATCAGGCAGGCGGCAGTCAGCAGAACGGCGCTACAGGCTGCACCAAAAGCAGGCAGCAGATAGAATTGCATCAGAAAACGGGCCATATACAGCGAGATGCCTCCCAACTGAAAGATTACATCCGAAGCATATGTTCCCGTATACAGGAACAACTGCAGTTGCTCTGCATAGTAAAAATGGTATTTGAAACAGACTTGCAGCATCAGGAACATGCTGAAACAGACAAGAGTCCAAAATAACGGTTTAGTGTAGCTCACTTATTAGTTGTTTTTTAATTAGCAAAAATTGTGCAAAAAAAACATTTTTTTTCTAAATCCGTTTTCAAAAATCAATCAAAAACTTTCATTTTTCAGTCACCGTTCCTACATGATAATTCTTTGGATGAGATTCATGTAGAACGGCAAGTTATATATCCGTCCCTGATAGCAGGCCAAAGGGGAATTTGACAACTTTTTCACACAGCCGTCATTCTTTCTGCAAAAATTATTCATTTGTAATTGATTTTATTTCTTGTGTTTTACCAGCATAATCACCGGATTATCTTCCTCATCCAATTTAGAAGCAATTTCCTTCAATTTACCCTCTTTCAACTCCCCTTTCTTATAAGATTCAACCAATTGGTAGGCTTCAATAGGATACCATGCTTCAATTTCGTTATTGACAGGGGTAAATCCGACCATGTATATTTCTTTTTTGATTGAATAATCTCCATTGTAAACAGTATACCTGGAAAAAGACCTCTCCTGTTTGTCATACATAAAAAAATCTCTCGAAAATCCAGTATTTTTGTCATAGTTATATTCATTTCGTATTGATTCCATGAAATAATAACGATCGGATATAAGCCTTAAAATAAGCATTATTTCCGTATCCATGGAATGAATCGACGGCGTTCTTGCGATAAAAGGACGCAAACTGTTATCCGGCAATAATGTGTATATCGTATCAGACGAAAATTCTAATAGTATCCAATTGTCATTGTAAGGGATTATCGGACGATTAGCGCCAGAAGGAGCCTGACTTCTACCCATACCTGTTATTATGGATCCTGCGGGAACTTGAATATCGGCAGGAATTACATAATTATCTTCTGAAATTCGTTGTATTTGGCTTAAAAACTTTTTCTCTTTGAAAGGAATTTTAATTTCTTTTGTAATACGCCCATCTTGTTTGGATACAAGAACAAATGCTATCTCGTTATTGTACTTATCATAGCAAATCAGATTGTCGTTATTATAATTGAAGATAGCGTTATAACACATATATTTACTCTTGTGTTCAAAACTTCTTTTAAATTTTCCGTATAAATCATATACATAAATTTTTCTTTTATTAAAGTCGCTGACAAGCATTTCACCATTATCCTCATCCAAGGTTATCCTAAAAATACTTGTATATTCCTCTCCACTTTCACCTCTTCGGTTTACTTTTCTTAGGGCTTTCCCGGTTCTATCATAAATAAAAATATCACCGTCGTTGTTTCGGTTTTATACTAATATGGCTTCCTTGCCAATATCCATCACAACGCCCTGATTAAGAAAATCATCATTCGTTTCCAAAACAACATATTCCACATCCATAAAATCCTGAAGAAATAATTCCTTTTTTAAGGAATAATTTTTCCTGATATCTACTGTGATTAAATCTTGTCTTTGTCCTCTGCTTTCTGCTATCATAAACAGAATAATAAAAAAAATTAAATTAATTCTTGTCATAAGTATATCCTGTCTTGACCGATTCCATTGTTGTATGTTAATTGGAAAATCAGCTGATATACAGCATGAAAAATTATTTTCAAAATTCGGTTGAAGCATAATCACATGTCTATAAGCAATTTTGCTGTAATGAAAGAGTATACCCATATCTATAAATTTATTAAATCATCAAGTTGTTTTTAATTAACAAAGAAAACATTTTTTTTCTAAATCCGTTTTCAAAAATCAATCAAAAACTTTCATTTTTCAGTCACCGTTCCTACATGATAATTCATTGGATGAGATTCAACATATTCCACATCCATAATAAATATATCCTCAATAAACAAACGCCCCCTCCGTTTTCAACGTAGGGGGCGTTTGTTGACAGGAAGTAACCTTAATTGTTTCGTCGCGGCCTTTCTTGTGCCGGCGGATCATTTTTAGTAATTTCAGTAAGTTCTTTGATAACGTCCTGATTTGCTTTACGTATGGCGGCTTCATTCATTTTAACCACTTTACGGTCGTAAGTCATGATGCCGTTCACTTCGCCTTCCACATCAGTCGTTTGCGTATAAACGCCACCGGAGAATCCACGTTTCACTAAATCCTGAAGTTGTTTTGCATATTTCACATACTCGGCTGTCACCTCGGCTTCGTTGGTAAACTGGATATAACCCCAGTTACGTCTGTTCCACCATAGATGACCGTCTAAGGGAAGACCGATACCGCCAAACTCTCCCAATACATTTACGCGCGTTCCATCGAAAAGAAACATGCTTGGCTGCGGATAGTTATGCAAGTCCATGATGTCGCCACAGTTAAAGTGATTGCCGCCGCTGGCCGAATTAACCAGACGGGACGGATCATAATTTTTTGTCCAGTCGGCCACTTTTTCAGTATCAAACTGACCCCATCCTTCATTAAACGGAACCCATACCACAACAGACGGGTTCGACATGCACAAATCCATGATTTCTTTCCATTCCTGATAATAATTGTCGATAGATTCCTGTGTGCGGTCTTTATCCGTACCGGATGCGAACTGGCGGGCTACCCATCGATTACCAAGGTCGCCGCTCGGCATATCCTGCCATACAAGGATACCTTCCCTATCGCAGTGGTAATACCAGCGGGCAGGCTCTACCTTTACGTGTTTACGTATCATGTTGAAGCCCCAGTCTTTTGTCTTTTTAATATCATAAAGAAGCGCTTCATCCGTTGGAGCAGTATAAAGACCGTCGGGCCACCAACCCTGATCCAATGGTCCAAGGTGGAATAAATATTTGCCGTTCAGCGTCATTCGCATGATTCCGCTTGCGTCGCGTCTGGTAGAGATGGTACGGAATGCTGCGTATGATTTGACTTCATCTACCACTTTGCCGCCGGTAGCAAGCGTCACCTTCATATCATACAGGTAGGGATTATCGGTATCCCATAAGGTAGGATTCTGAACCGACACACGTAATTCGTTTCCGTAAACGCCTTTTGCCGTACCGACTACCTGCCCTTTATCCAACACTTTAATTTCAATGAGGTCGTTGGCATTACTTGTTGAGGAGCAGACTGTTATGTTTAATGTACCGTTTTCCACATCAGGTATAGTCTTAATAGCCTTAATATGGCTTGCGGCAACCGGTTCTAACCAGACAGTCTGCCAAATTCCCGTTACCGGCGTATACCATATCCCATTCGGATTGTTTATTTGCTTTCCTCTCGGCTGGAATCCTCTATCTGTGGGGTCCCATACGCGGACAGTTAACTTGTGTGTGGTTTTTCCGGTCAGAAAGGGCGTAATATTAAAGGAGAATGGCGTATATCCACCCTGGTGCGAACCTACCATTACATCATTGACAAATACATCCGCCCTCCAGTCGACGGCGCCGAAGTTTAGAATGACATTTTTATCTTTCCAGGCGGATGGAATTGTAAACTCGCGTTTATACCAAAGTTCACTACGATCGCCTACTTCTTTCATAACGCCCGAAAGCGACGTCTCGATGGCAAAAGGTACAAGTATTTTTCCGTCAAAGGATGCCGGTTCTGCTGCGCCGCGTCTGGTAATGGCATATTCCCAAAGACCGTTGAGGTTGGCCCACTGACTCCGTTCAATCAGCGGTCTGGGATATTCGGGTAATACATTTTGCGGATCAACTTTGGCCGCCCATGATGTTTTCAGGCTGTCTCCCGCAGGAGCCCACTGTGCTGTTGCGCTTAATACCATTAAAAAGGCGCAAATAGATAAAAATAATTTTTTCATGTTTTTTAAAAAATTTTAATAAAATAAATAAAGTGCAAAGGTACTCACATCAATGCTAAAACATTTTCATTATTCGTTCAAAAAATTTCGATATTCATGCAAATAGAAAAATATGCAGGCATATTTTGTGCTACGCTCAACTTGCACTACCTTTATTCATAAACATGAAGGTAGGCGGCGTTTCGGTATCAAAAAATATGCAGGCATATTTTGTGCTACGCTCAACTTGCACTACCTTTGCAGAATGAAATGCAGAATTATTATTATTATATTAATGTCAACCGCATGGAATGTCTGGGCATCCTTCGATGAAAATTTCTATTTCAGGCGTTATTCCAATATGGACGGATTGTCGCACAATACGGTTTACTGTTCTATGCAGGATCGTAAAGGATTCATGTGGTTCGGAACAGAGGATGGCCTGAACTGGTTTGACGGTTACTATTTTCGTATTTTTCGTTATAATTTTCAGGAATATATGATCGGAGGCCTGCTCAATGACCGGATAAGTAGCATTAATGAGGATTCTTTCGGGAGAATATGGATATGTACGGGCGGAGGCGTCTGTTATTATGATTATGAAACCGATTCTTTTCATCCATTGATATTAAATGCCGATTCTACTTCATCCGGCGCTCCTTATAATGCCGAACAAGTATTCGAAGATAAAGCTGGAAATCTTTGGCTTAGAAGCCGTTTCAGAATCACGCGATACAATCCTCAGGACAATTCGGTTAAAACTTACAGCGCCAACGAAAACCGGATTCGATCGGTTACGATGACCATGACGGAGGATGGCGTGCCTGCCGTTGCCGATGCAACATCCGTTTATGTTTTTAACCCGGAAACAGAAAATTTTAACCTGTTAACGGGTATTCAGAACTTTCGTAAAAATAATCTTACCGTAATTACCTCCATACAGGAAATATCGCAGGTTGGTTTTTTTATTGGAACCGACCTGGAAGGGTTACTGTTTTATCATGCGAATAACGGAGTGATCGAAACAGTTATTCCCGAAACGCAAATACGCGCAATTCTCCATTATTCGACCAATATCTATTGGATCGCTACCGAATCGGGCATTTATATATATAACCTGATAGACAAATCGGTGATCAACCTGCGAAAATCACTGGTAAATGAATATTCGATAGCAGATAATGCGGTTTATTCACTGACAAAAGACAGCGAAGGCGGGGTTTGGGTCGGTTCGTTTTTTGGCGGAATCAATTATCTTTCAAAGAATTACACAAACTTCACATACTATATTGGAGGCAAAACCCATGCGGATATGCTTGGGAATACGGTTCGTGAAATTTGTCCCGACAAGTACGGGAATCTGTGGCTGGGAACGGAAGACAACGGCATTAACCGCTTCGACCCTAAAAACAATAACATGGAAAATTTTTCACTGTTGAACCCAAAAAACAAATTGGCAGCCACCAATATTCACGGCCTCTACGCAGCTGGCGATACGCTCTGGATCGGTTCATTCAATAAGGGAATCGAGTTGTTACATATCCCGACCGGTAAAATTATGAAAAGCTATTCAACTGCTACTACAAATGGCGGGCTGGTTTCCAATTTTGTCCTATGCTTTTATACAACATCGAAAGGCGAGTTTCTTATCGGCACGGCAAGCGGTGTGGTGCAATTGAATAAAAAAAACGATACCTTTTCCCGATGGAAAGGGGTCATGAATCTTGTCCGGCAAATTTTGGAAGATAAAGACGGGAATATCTGGGTATCAACAAATAACGGATTGTATAAGTATACGCCTGCCCTTATTCGTGAAGATGGAACAGAAGTGGCTGAAAAGATGAAGAGATACATGGAGACGCTCACATCGCAACATTCGGGATTAGGCAGTTCGAATACTACATCCATTTTCGAGGATTCCAGGGGTCGTATCTGGATCACAACCGCATACGGGCTATCGCTATACAATAAGGAAACAGATACATTTGACCGTACTACAATGTCCGACGGACTGCCAAGCAATATGATTTACAGGATTGTCGAAGATGAGGATGCCTATTTCTGGATATCAACGGCCAATGGACTGGTACGTTTTCACCCTGATTCACGCGCAATACATACCTACGCCTATTCCGACGGCCTGCATGAAACGCAGTTTAATTATTCATCGTCCTACCAAAGTCAGGACGGAACAATCTATATGGGAACCATCAACGGAATGGTTGCTTTTAATCCGAAAAATTTCACAAGGGACACGCACGTGCCCCAACTGTATATTACGCGAATCAATACCCACGACGATCAGCAACGCAGCCGGTTCCTGTATAATATGCCCGACAATCCCTATACATTGAAATTACCGTTTGATGCGTCTACATTTACTGTCTCATACATTGCGCCTGTCTTTACGTCGCCGGACGCAATCAGGTATTCCTACCTGCTGGAAGGGATTGACAGGGAATGGATTTCTATGGATAGGAATAAGGAAGTCACTTTCGCAAACCTGTCGCCGGGCGCCTATACTTTCAGGGTACGGTCAACAAACAGCAACGACGTCTGGCAAAATAATGAACAAACACTGCATATTATTATCACGCCTCCGTTCCGCTCAACAATCTGGGCTTACCTGATTTATTTAATGATTATCGGCATTGGCCTGATCTGTTTTTATAAATATAAGAAACGGCAATTCTTCATCAAGGCAAAACGTCGGCAGGAACTGTTTGAAATAGAAAAGGAAAAAGAATTGTACAACGCCAAGATACAGTTTTTTACCTTTATCACGCATGAGATTCGCACGCCGCTCACTTTGATAAAAGCCCCGCTGGAAAAAATACTGTACTCGGGCGACGGGAATGAGTCGACGCGGGAGAATCTGAATATCATTGAGAAAAATACACAACGATTGCTGGATTTGAGTAACCAGCTACTGGATTTCAGAAAAGCGGAAAGCAAGGGATTCCGCCTTAATTTCGTAAAAACGGATATGACATCCATCATGGAAAATATCATAACCCCCTTTATGCCTGTTTTCCAGAATGAAAAGAAAAATTTGTCTGTCCGCCTGCCGGAGAATCGCCTGTTTGCCTTCATTGACAGGAATGCGTTTACTAAAATAATGACCAATCTATTAACCAACGCCTTAAAGTATTCAAAAACTTTTGTCGACCTGGAACTGTTTTTTTCATACGGAGAAGATGAAACGTTCAAGGTGGAAATAAAAAATGACGGTCTGCTAATCCCAATCAATGAACGCGAAAATATCTTCAAGCCGTTTTACAGGCTAAAAGAAACTGAAACGATGCAGGGAAGCGGGATCGGCCTGTCGCTTGCTCGCTCTCTGGCAGAATTTCAGGATGGATCAATTATTTATAAGGAATCGATTGATCAGCTCAACCTGTTTATACTGACAATGCCTGTCAGACACAAAGAATACAATTTCGACTTGTCGGACAAACCGGACGAAGTAACCGGCGACACATCACTGCCGATCACCTCCGGGAAAAAGGCGATTCTAATCGTTGAAGACCAGCAGGATATGCGTAATTTTCTTATAGGAGAACTGGGTACGCTATTTGATGTTTTTGAAGCCGGAAATGGATTACAGGCGCTAAAACTGCTTGAAGAAAAAAGCGTAGACCTTATCATTAGCGATATTATGATGCCGGAAATGAATGGTTATGAGTTGTGCAATAGCGTAAAAAACGACGTCAGGTTCAGTCATATTCCCTTCATCCTGCTGACAGCACAACATAACCTGCAATCACGGCTTACGGGTCTTAATCAGGGAGCCGACGCATACATGGAAAAACCGTTTTCCATCGAACATCTTACCGTACAGGCTGACAGTCTGATAAAAAACAGAGATCGGATTTTCAGGGCTTATTTGGAAAAACCCTTAATACCATCTTCTTCGCTTGCAATTTCCATAGTTGATAAAAATTTTATCGAAAAGCTGAATACCTACATAGAAAATAACCTGACAAACGATTTAAACGTGAACATGCTTGCCTATGAAATGAATATGAGTAATTCGAGTCTTTATCGTAAAGTAAAGGGCATTTCCGGACTGTCGCCGGTCGATTTTATCCGAATCGCGCGTTTGAAGAAATCCATACAGCTGATGCAGACAGGCGAAAAAAGAATCAGTGAAATTGCCTATATGGTAGGTATATCCTCACCTGCCTATTTTTCCACCCTTTTCCAGAAACAATACGGTAAAACGCCCAAGGAATTTATGAAAGAACTGTAAGTATTAATGAATGAATTTTGAAAGTATTTGACCTGAATTTTATAAGGAATATCATAAAAAGGCTTCATCTTTGTATCTAAAAACATGAAGTATCATTTTATCGCTTTATTATTACTTTTCGGAGCCTGCTCCCTAACATTCCCGCACGAACTGTATGCACAGTCAAGAAGAGCTCCGGCGCCTCTTTTCCGCGATCCGATCACCGACGGCGCGGCTGATCCGGTTGTAGTATGGAACAGAGAAGAGCAGAGTTGGTGGATGCTGTATACGCAACGCCGTGCCAATCAGGAAACGGCAGATGTGGCTTATTGCCACGGGAATAAAATCGGTATAGCTTCCAGTAAGGACAACGGTCGCTCGTGGGTCTATCGCGGTTTTCTCGACCTTGAATTTGAAAGAGGACACAATACGTTCTGGGCACCCGACATTGTGTATCACGATGGCGTATATCATCTTTTTGTAGCCTATCTTCAAGGGGTTAGGAATCATTGGGGCGGTCAGGCGTATATCGTGCACTATACAAGCCAAAACTTGTGGGACTGGACGTATGAAGGGATACCGGAATTATCATCCGATCATGTGATTGACGCCACTTTGTTCCAAATGCCTGACGGGAAATGGCGTATGTGGTATAAAGACAGCAGAGCCGGTTCCGTAACGATGATGGCCGAAAGCAGCGACCTGAAAAACTGGAATGTACAAGCGACGCCTGCCGTCGGAGGCAATGCGCACGAAGGCGCAAAAGTATTTGAATTTGGAGGTTATTACTGGATGTTTACCGACGAATGGCAAGGTATGCGCGTCTATCGGTCAAGCGATCTTGACAAGTGGGAAAAACAGGGGTTGATATTGGATAAGCCGGGTATAAGACCCGACGATACTCCGACAGGAGCGCATGGCGATGTAATCGTTATCGGCGATAAAGCGTATGTGTTCTATTTCACCCACCCCGGACGCAAAACGCATGGCGAAGCGACAAAAAGGGCTGACGGCGTATTGCCCTATGAGTTACGCCGCTCTTCCATCCAGGTAGCTCCATTAACTGTAATCGACGGAATCATGTTTTGCGACAGGGATTCGCCCTTTGATTTCTACCTTCCGGATTTACCGGTTTCCAAATAACATTAATAAATTAAAAAAATCAATTATGAAAAAATCAATTTCTAAAAGTATCATTTTTGCATCGTTTGCATGTATGGCATTTTTTGCATGTCAGCCAACACAACAAGGTCGTACAGCGCCCTGGAGTATCGAACAGGCCAATCTGTGGTCAAAACAATGGGGTTGGCTACGGGGCGGTAACTTCCAGCCAAGCACAGCCATCAACCAGTTGGAAATGTGGCAGGCCGAAACATTCGACGCGGCAACCATCGACCGCGAATTGGGCTGGGCAGCCGCCATCGGCATGAATTGCATGCGTGTGTATCTTCATCATGTAGCATGGGAAGTCGATAAGGAAGGCTTCAAAAAACGTATGGGGCAGTTTTTGGATATTGCCGGCAAACACGGTATTTCCGCCATTTTCGTTTTTTTCGACGATTGCTGGAATGCCACCTACGCAGCCGGTAAACAGCCCGACCCCAAACCCGGCGTCCACAATTCGGGCTGGGTGCGCGATCCGGGCGATCTGCTGTACGAAAAACCGGAACTGATCAATACGCTCGAAGCCTACATGAAAGATGTGCTTATTCATTTTAAGGACGATAAGCGCATTGCCTTATGGGACTTATACAACGAACCGGGCAATGAGAGCTATGGCGATAAAAGTTTTGACCTGCTGAAAAAGGCTTTCGAATGGGCATGGTCTGTCAATCCTTCACAACCCTTATCGGCGGGTATCTGGAATAACAGATTGAAAAACATAAACAAATTTCTATCGGATAACTCGGACGTCATCACCTATCACAATTATAGCGACATAACAACACACAGCAATGCCGTGGATACCCTGAAGCGTTACGGACGTCCGATGGTTTGTACCGAGTATATGGCACGTCATTTCAACAGTACGTTTCAGGAGATCATGCCCATGCTGAAAGCCGAAAATATTGGCGCTATCAACTGGGGCATGGTGGCAGGTAAAACCAATACAATCTTTAAATGGGGCGAGCCTTTGCCCGACCTGGATGAACCGCCACTGTGGTTCCACGACATCTTTCGCAAGGACGGAACACCGTACATACAGGCCGAAGTGGATGTAATCAAATCGCTGTGCGGCAAATAGTTAATTATATGATAAAAACGATAGTATACAGATTCGTTTTGACAATAACGGCAGCAGGATGTATATTATCCTGCTCCGGAAACAGACAGGACCGGCAAAAAACCAAAGCCGGTATTGTTAAGGAACCGTTTAGTGAGTTTCAAGGGCAGCCGGTTGAACGCTACACGCTTACCAATAGCAATGGCGTAGTGATGAAGGTAATTACCTACGGCGGTATCATCACCGAACTGCACGTTCCCGACAGGAATGGGGTAATGGGCGACGTAGTACTTGGTTTCGATAACTTAACGGATTATCTCAGCCCCGAATATACAAAAAACAACCCTTATTTTGGAGCGATTATCGGACGTTTCTGTACACGTATTGCAAAAGGCAAATTTACGCTGGACGGCGTGGAATACACCTTGGCGACAAATGACGGCGAAAACCACTTGCATGGAGGCGTTACTGGCTTTAATGCTGTGATTTGGGACGCCATACCTGCTGAAAACGCCGAAGGCGTTGCCCTCGAACTGAGCTATACCAGTAAAGATGGTGAAGAAGGTTACCCCGGCAATCTGCATATAACTGTTACTTACACATTAACCGACGCCGACGAGCTGAAAATCGATTACAGCGCCACAACCGACAAGGCTACCCCGTGTAATCTTACCAACCACAGCTATTTCAACCTTTCGGCAGGCAGGCAACCCACCATCGCAAACCATGAGCTAACTATATTTGCCGACCAGTTTGCAGAAATGACCCAGACTTTGGTTTCTTCCGGAAACATACTCGACGTAGCCGGTACGCCAATGGATTTCAGGATACCGCACAGGATTGGCGAGCGTATCGACGAAGATTTTGCACAACTGAAGCCCGGAAGAGGTTATGCGCATAGCTGGGTCTTGCGCAACAAAGACGGCGCGCCGGCTTTATCCACTACATTATATGAACCCGAAAGCGGACGTTACATGGAAGTGTTCACGACCGAGCCTGCCATGCACTTTTATGCAGGCACATACTTGGATGGCGCTTTGACCGGTAAAAATAAAGTCAGCTATGTGAAGTGCGCCGGTTTATGCCTCGAAACGCAGCACCTGCCCGATTCGCCGAACCATCCGGCATTTCCGTCTACCATCCTGCGACCCGGAGAGGTTTACCAAACCCAAACTGTTTTTAAATTTTCCGTAAAATAAATGTAATTATCAATCTTATGAACAAGTACTTATTTATTATTCCCGTAATCATCATGACAGCAATTATCGGATGCACAAACGAAAAAGCATCGCTCTCACAAGTAAAAAGAGCTGATTTCCAGACCACAGTCAACGGAAAACAGATCGATCTTTATTATTTAACCAACAAAAACGGGCTGGAAATCACCGTAACCAATTTCGGCGCCCGCATTGTAGAACTTTTCACACCCGACCGCAGCGGTAAATTTGAGGATATTGTGCTGGGGCATGACCACGTTGATAAATATGTCAAATACGCCGGCGAGCGCTTCCTGGGCGCCACAATCGGTCGCTATGGCAACCGCATTGCAAAAGGCAAATTCACCCTCGACGGCGTAGACTATTCGCTGCCTATCAACAACGAACCCAACTCGCTGCATGGCGGTACAATGGGCTTCGACATGCTGGTATGGGACGCCAAACAGATTGACAGGCAGACCATCGAGTTTCGTCTCGTATCCCGCGACGGCGACCAGGGCTACCCCGGTACGCTGACCGTGAACATGACTTACCGGCTCAGCGACGACAACGAACTGGTAATTATCCATCAGGCGACAACCGACAGGAAAACGGTAGTAAATCTTTCTCATCATTCCTTTTTCAACCTCCACGGCGCAGGCAACGGGACAATCAACGATCACGTCCTGACGCTTAACGCTTCTAATTATAACCCGGTCGACGAAACGCTCATCCCTCAGGGGCCTGTCGCCACAGTGGAAGGAACGCCGATGGATTTTCGCCGTCCAACCGCTATCGGCGCGCGCGTAGACCAGGATTTCGAACAGTTGAATTTCGGTCGCGGCTATGACCATAACTGGGTGATCGACCGCAAAACAGCGAAGGAACTTGAACAGGCCGCCACGGTTTACGAACCGGCGTCAGGCCGCACGATGGAGGTCTGGACAACCGAACCGGCCATACAGTTCTACGGAGGTAATTTCTTCGACGGTTCGGACATTGGCAAGGGTGGCAAAAGCTACGATTTCCGTGCTTCACTCGCGCTCGAAACACAGCATTATCCCGATTCGCCGAACCGTCCGGACTTCCCTTCAACAGAACTGAAGCCCGGTGAACAGTACTACCATAAATGCGTTTACAGGTTTGGAACAAAATAATGACGCATAAGCGAACACAACCATTTATCTTCATGCGACACATCTTATTTGTCTTATTTGGCTGTTTGGCTGCCCATTCGTTTGCACAGTCCAAAATTGACAATCCTGTATTACCCCGCGTGGCCGATGCAGGCGTGATGAAGTTCAACGGCCGTTATTACATCGGAGGCGTTAATACACGCGGGGATTTCTATGTTTCCAAAGATTTGGTAAAATGGGAAGGCCCCGTTCATGCGTTTTCCATGAACAACGAATGGGCTACGAAATTCGGTATCGGCAACGAACAGATTCATGCCAATGACATGCACTATATCAATGGTACATTCCACATGTACTGGTCGGTCAACTACTGGGGCAGGGAACGCAATGTGGTACACATTGCACATGCCACTTCCGAAAATCCGTTAGGCCCGTATGACGAACCGGTCAAGGATACATGGCTTGAAAACCGCATTGATGCGCACCTGTTTATCGACGACGACGCCAAACTGTACTTTTATATGGTGAAGTTTACCGACGGAAATACGATTTGGGCGCGCCCAATGAAAGACCCGTATACCTTTGAGGGCGAACCCCGATATATTTTCGCTTCGCAACCCGGTAACTGGGAAACACTCGACAACCGCGTGGAAGAAGGACCGTGGGTAATCAAATATCGCGATCGCTACTACCTGATGTACAACACCAACCATACGTCGACGCGATGGGGAAATTATGCGTTGGGAGTAGCAGAAGCTTCCGGCCCGCTTGATTTCAACCACGGTAACAAATATCCTTATCCGGTCGTGAAGTCAAACCAGATCGATCTCGAAGAGATGTATGTGGACTTATTGAAGTACTGCGACAACGGCGAATTTTATTATACATTTGAAGACCCGGCGTCCGACTGGTATCAACCCGGATTTGATGCATCAAAATGGCAAAAAGGAAAGTCAGGATTTGGTTTTCCCGCGACCGAGAACGCTACCACAAAGAAAGTACGAACCGGCTGGCGAGAAGGGACATGCCGTTTGCGCAAAGATTTTGTTTACAACAGTAACCGCAACGGCGCCCTGTCCATGCGGATCAATCACGACGGCGCTACGCGGGTATACCTGAACGGTTCGCTTATTTACGATCGCGAAAACGTTGATTATATCCATGTTGATTTGAGGGAGAAGGCAAACCTTTTGAAGGAGGGAAATAATGTGCTGGCCGTCGAGAGCCAACCGGGACGCAGATCCTGTTTTCTTGACGTCGCCCTTTTCGACATGAAAGACCGGATCGTCGACGATATTCTCTATACGCCCGGACAGCCCAATATACTGCGCGGCCCCAACGGTTTTGAATGGTGGCTTGTCTATATGGCCAATAAAAACGCCGAGCCACGCGGCCAATACATCAACCGTATACATTTCTTCGACAGGAAATTAACGGTGGACGGCGTAACAGGGATAAACACGCCGGGCGACCATCCGGTACCGACAAAACCGACCTACCAGTACCTGTCGGACAACCACCAGTCGGCGCCAGCGCTTAATCAGGTCATTTCCGACATTCCCGCTACACACTATCTTTTCGAAGCAGGCGTCAAACTTCCGAATAAGACAGCAACAGGCGGTATCATAGCCTGGAAAAGCGACGATAACAACTGGCTGAAAATCCTGATCGATGCCCGTACCAATCAATGGACCTGTATCCTGCAACAAAACGGAACACAACAAACAACCGCATTTCCCTTACCGGCAGATTTTCGTCCGGATGTGTTCCATACCTTGTCCGTAATAAAGAACCATACGGATTTTACCGTCCGGATAGATGATCTTCCTGCCCCTGGAAAACCGGTGATTAAAACAGCCTTTACAGGCAAAGGATTACCGGGTATCTGTTCGGATAATAACGCAGTCCAATTCGACGGCGTCACATACACCATCGGCTGGGATGAGTTCGATGAAAATATCGCCGGTTGGGAATCAACCGGCGATGCTGAGAACTTAGCCTTGAAAGGCGATTTAATGGACAGTTATGAAATAAGCGTACAAATTGACGCCGGTACGGACAAAGGAACGGCAGGCGTATATCCTGTTTATATCGACCGAGATAATCATCTGAAAGCCACCTTCGACTTTTCCAAACAACAATTGACCATCTCCGGCAAAGACAAAGGAAAAGCAATAGCGACGCCAAACATATCCTTAACCGGTCTAAAAGACTACTATGCCAACATGGTATACAGTGATTTTATGGAGCGGCATTTTATGTTTGACGTCCCAACAACGCTTAACGCCGTTCTGTTCAAAAAGGATGCGATCTACCGCAGAGATACCATGATCGAAAACATTCACGAGCAATATTATGTATATTACGTAAAAGACGGGCGATGGCAGCCTATCGACAACTTCAAACACGCCGACTGGGAGCATCCCGGATTAAGCCGGATAGAATTGCCGCCGGTTGAAACGACCGAACTGATTTTTGTCAATAAGATGCCCGAAAATGAGAACTTTGACATGCGCGACTTTTCACTGCAAAAGATATGGATCAACGAAGTATTCAAACAAAGTTATAACCTTCGGGTGGTGAAAAATAAAACAGGAACCATTTTCTATGTAGACGGAAAAGAAATTTACAGGCATCCGGCAATCGCTCAGCCTTCCCGCGTCGGATTGTTTTCCGGTGATACGAAAATCAAATTCAACGGAATTACTGTGTTTCACATTCCTGATTGATATTTTAATACTAATTAAATACATAATGATTTTCAATACAAAGACCTTTATCAGTATCATCATTTGCATCGGACTTGCATCATGCAGTTCCACTACGACGACAAATGTTATATGTGTCAACAACTTCTGGCTAATACGACGTACGTTTGGGCAGAAGGTAAAAGTGCGCCAATGGACGGTTAATCAAAACAGCCTCAGCGTAGATTACAGGCCGCTGACTTTTTCGTTGAAGATTGACGAACAATATATAAAGGTTGATAGCAAGGAAACGGCTATCGGCGATTCGCGCTGGAAGGACGGAGTCGATGCAGCCCAGTGGCCCTCATGGGAAATACAGGCAACCAATCCATGGAATTATGGACTGATATGTAATATAGATCATCCGGAAAAATCGTTCACAGTATTCAAAAAAGCATTTCCTAAGGATAATTTTCCCTTCACGGCGGAAGCCGTTCCCATTGAAATTAAAGCCAAAGGGCGCAGGATTCCTTCGTGGGATATTGACCAATACGAACTGTGCGCCGCAAGATTAAGAATTTCTGCTTTTCCTCCAATTCAATAATTGATTCCTATGCTGAAAATGTCGAACTAATCGCATGAGAAAGTTAAATATATTGATAATTTTAAAAAGAGAAAAAAAATGAAAAAGATTTTATTGTTTATTGTTATTGTATTGACTAACGGACTGATTGTATCCGGTCAGACGAATGTAAAAGATGTATACGAGTTCCCAATTAAACCGGAAACTGAAGAATGGGAACGATTTGAAATGGTTTCAGATCGGATTGCCGCTTTGCAAATACCGGATGCTGTTTTAGCAACAATATCCACTGAAGGCTTGTTGGAAACATGTCTGACATTTCCGTATCTGCTAGATATGTTTTTGTGCAACAATTACCAACAGGGTTTTGATCTATTAATGACTGAATTTAACGGATTTCGGGAATTCTTTAATCGACGCGATTTGGCGAATATTATGCTGAAAAAATATGGATATTTTATTGAAGATGTAAAGGGTATCCGATTGCTGAAAGATGTTGAACAAGGTTGGTTTACCTTTCGTTATTTTGTTTTGGAATTTATGCTGGCTCAGGATGCAGTCTTCAAAAACTTAAATGAAGAACAGGAAATGCAATTTTTAACAGTTTATCCCAATCCGGCTAACGATATACTCCATGTTGAGATTAACAGTAGCGCCAAAGACCTCAAAGGCAACCCGACTTATGACATCCGTTTGTACGATATATCGGGAAACATGGTACGCAATACTGTATCGCAAAACAGTCATGTGCAATTCAATGTATCGAACATGCAAAACGGCTTTTATTTTCTGCATGTATACGATGGGGCGAACAGTAAGCCGGAAATAAAAGTGGTAGTTATTAAACACTGACAGAGGCGTTTTTAAGAATTATTTTAATGATAATCAATAAATTTATTTTTTTTATGAAGACCAAAATTTTTTATGCGATTTCGATTTTAATATTGAATCTTTTTTTTGTAACTTTTGTGAATGCGCAGCGTTCAAATACGCTGATCCGAAAGTCTGCCCCAAAGGCATTATCCGACTTTACGCTTCCTACGCCGTGGACGTCCGAAGCATTCAAGGTCGACGTTCCTTTATCCGAATATCCGCGTCCGCAAATGGTTCGCGCGGAATGGATAAACCTGAACGGCAAGTGGGATTATACAGGCGGTAAGGAATTGCCCGATCCTGTTACGGCAACTGCTCCGGCCCGCTTTACTTCAAACCCGGAAAAAATACTGGTACCGTTCCCGCCTGAAGCCGAACTGTCCGGTATTTGCCGCGCCGGCGAGACCAATCTTTGGTATCGTCGCGCTTTCGAAGTTCCTTCGTCATGGAAAAACAAACGGGTACTGCTTCATTTCGGAGCGGTCGACCGCGTGGCTTCCGTTTTTGTAAACGGGAAAAAAGCGGGAACGCACACCGGAGGATATACCGCTTTCAGCCTTGATATTACCGATTATCTCACGTCAGGGCAAAATACGCTGGTTGTGGGCGCATGGGATCCGAATGACGGCAAAGCAGCCTCCGGTAAAAACGGACCTCGCGGCGATTATACCTTTACTTCAGGAATATGGCAAACCGTATGGATGGAGCCTGTCGAAAAAGAACATATTTCGCATCTGAAACTTACGCCTGATTTAAAGAACAGTCGCCTTGAAATCGAAATTACCGCTTCCGGCAGCAATTTGAACGTCACCGCAAAGGCCATGGATGGCGCCCTTCAGGTTGCCATGATTGAAGGGAAAGCAAGTAATAAACTCTATCTTACGATCCCCAACCCGAATTTATGGTCGCCCGACAATCCGTTCCTTTACGACCTCAATCTTCAATTGAAAGACAGTAACGGTAAAGTTCTCGACAACGTGGACAGTTATTTCGGTATGCGTTCGGTTTCGCTCGGTAAGGTTAATGGTGTTACCAGAACCCTTCTAAACGGTGAATTTGTGCTTCAGCTGGGTCTGCTCGACCAGGGTTACTGGCCCGACGGCGCCTTTACCGCTCCTACCGACGAGGCGCTGCTTTATGACATAGCGCTTGCCAAACGTACCGGTTTCAACGTCATCCGCAAGCATATCAAAAAAGAACCCATGCGCTGGTACTATCATTGCGACCGGCTTGGCATAATGGTATGGCAGGATATGCCTAATATCTGGGAGCCGGACGGAGAGGATTCTGTCGCTGTCCGTTCTCAGTTTCGCGCCGAATGGAAAGAGATAATTGACCAGTTGATGAGCGTTCCCTCCATCGTGGCGTGGGTGCCTTTCAACGAAAACTGGGGCGCTTTCGATGTTGTAGAAATAACGGACTGGACCAAAAAGTATGATACTTCGCGTCTGGTGAACGGTAATTCGGGCTATAACTATGCTCCTGGATACCGCCCTAAATACGGAGACCCTCTAAATGGCGATTTTATGGATATCCATAATTACGGCGCCATAACCGATAGAAATAATTCGCCCAGACCCGAAGAAAACAGAGCCGCATCGTTAGGCGAGTTCGGAGGGAAGGGGCTTTTTGTACGGGGGCATCTATGGCCTGTGAAAAACAATGCGTATGAAATAATGATAAATAGGGAAATACTGTCCGACACATATGTAATGCTGTTGACAGAAGTAGAACAAATGATGGTTTACCGTGGACTAAGTTGCGCTATTTATACCCAAACGACGGATGTTGAACACGAGATAAACGGATTGGTCACTTACGATCGCCAGGTTGAAAAAATGGACTTCGAAAAAGTAAAGGCCATAAACGATGCGGTAATAAAGACCGGAAAAGATCTCAATTACAAAACCGCCAATTAGATTATAATCATTAAATAAAATAAGTATTAACTAATTAAAATCATTTTTTTATGAAACTCTTTTTAAAACTCAGTATTTTAGCAGTCATTCTTGTGGCATGCGAGCCTGCCGGTCGTCAGGCGAAAATTATCCAAAACGATCTACGCGCGCCCGGATACCCGTTGGTAACCATCGACCCTTATACGAGCGGATGGTCGCTTTCCGACCGTCTTTATGATGATCCGGTCAGACACTGGACCGGCGAGAAATTTCCACTGCTGGGCGCTATTCGCGTCGATGGCCGGATGTACCGGTTCATGGGAACAGAAGAACCCTTACTGATAACAGCGGCCAAAACTGCTGAAGCAGGCAGCTGGTCAGGGCGTTATTCGTTTGTCAAGCCGCGTGAAGGCTGGCAAAATCCCGAATTTAACGATTCAGGATGGAACGAAGGCCCTGCCGCTTTCGGAACGCCGGAAGAAACAGCTGTAAAAACCATCTGGCAGGGCGATGATGCTGAAATATGGATTCGACGCGAAATCGTTCTCAACGAAGACCTTGACGGAAAGAAAGTATCCGTCGAGTATTCGTACGACGACAACATTGAATTGTATATCAATGGCGTTGAAGTTTTGCGAACGCAAGGGCGCAGAGGGCGTAAAAACGTCGTTACCCCTGTTCCCGATGCTGCTACACTAACGCTAAAAAAGGGCAAAAACATTATCGCGGCTCACGGAACGAACCGTACTGCCGCTGCATTGGTTGATTTCGGTTTGATGTATGAACAGCCTGTGGAAGAACAAATGAAAACAGCTGCCATTCAAAAGTCGGCCGATGTACAAGCCACACAAACCCGCTATACTTTTACCTGTGGCCCGGTAGATTTGCTGCTTACCTTTACCGCACCTCTGCTGATGCACGACCTTGAATTAATTTCGCGTCCGGTCAATTATATCACCTACGACGTTACCACCACTGACGGACAGGGGCACGAAGTAGAGCTATACTTTGAAGCATCACCTGCATGGGCTTTGGACAAAGCTACCCAGAACAGCCGGAGTGAGACTTTCGAAAAGGATGGATTCCTGTTCCTGAAAGCAGGTAGTACTGCGCAGCATATTCTCGCAAAACGCGGCGATGATCTGCGTATCGACTGGGGATATTTTTATCTTTGCGCTGAAAAGGAGGGAACATCGTCTGCTATCGGCGCCGGTACAGACCTGCGTAGCGCCTTCGGAAAAAACGGACGGCTTGAAACAACTGTCAATGCCGCCGAAAATGCGTATCTGGCTTTGACCCATTCGCTTGGTACGGTCGCAAAAACAACTTCGGGTAAGATAATGATAGGCTACGACGATATATATTCGATACAGTATTTCGGCGATAACCTGCGTCCCTATTGGAACATAGCAGGTAACCGCACCATCGAATCGCTTTTTGTTCAGTCTGCCGCAGAATACAGGAAACTGAAAGCCGATTGCGACCGTTTCGATTATGACCTGATGACGCGCGCCATTAAAGTTGGCGGAAAAGAATATGCGGATCTGTGCGCCCTTGCCTACCGTCAGTCTATTTCCGCTCACAAATTAGTGAAAGCGCCCAACGGCGACTTGTTGTTCCTCTCGAAAGAAAATAACAGTAACGGCTCTATCGGCACGGTGGATGTGACCTACCCGTCAGCGCCTTTGTACCTGTATTATAATGTGGAATTAGCCAAGGGATTGCTCAACCACATTTTCTATTTCAGCGAAAGCGGAAGATGGACAAAGCCCTTTGCTGCGCACGATGTGGGAACCTATCCGCAAGCCAATGGCCAGACCTACGGTGGCGACATGCCTGTGGAAGAAAGCGGCAACATGCTGATCCTCACGGCTGCCATCGCCACGATGGAGGGCAACGCGAAATACGCCGAAAAACACTGGCATACGCTTACGGTTTGGGTTGATTATTTAGTTGAGAATGGTCTTGATCCCGAAAATCAGCTATGTACGGATGATTTTGCCGGACGTTCCGCCCACAATACCAATCTTTCCATCAAAGCAATACTGGGTATTGCATCCTACGGGCGATTGGCAGAAATGCTGGGTAAAAAGGACATTGCGGATAAATATACAACGCTGGCCCGCAACATGGCGTCCGAATGGGTGAAAATGGCCGACGACGGCGATCACTACCGTCTTAATTTCGACAAACCGGGCACATGGAGCCAAAAGTATAACCTTGTCTGGGACAAATTGATGAAGATGAACATCTTCCCCGAAACCGTTGCACAAAAGGAAATCCCGTATTACCTCACCAAAATGAACAAATACGGCCTACCACTCGATATTCGCGAAACGTACACCAAGGCAGACTGGATAATGTGGTCAGCCACCCTGGCTCCCGACAAAGCTACATTCGAGCAGCTCATCCGGCCGATACACCTGTTCATGAACGAATCGGTCACGCGAGTGCCCATGACCGACTGGTATTGGACAGACAGACCCCAACAGCGTGGATTTAAGGCACGTTCGGTGGTGGGAGGATTTTATATCAAGATGCTGGAAGAAAAAATGAAAAAATGAATCGCAGGAATTTTGTTAAATCGGTCGGATTAAGCGGACTTGCCACCTCTTTTTCGCTTCAGCCAGAAAACGTTTTTGGATTCCAACCCGCAAACGCTTCGGTTCACACTACCGCCAATACCGACCAGGTTATCCGCATTGATCCGAAGCCTTTATTCGAACTGTCTCCGTGGCTGTATATGCAATTCATGGAACCGCTTGGCGTGACCGACAGTTCAGTGGAGGCAGCCTGGGATCATCAGCGCGACAGTTGGAAGACAGGGGTCATCGAGGTAACTCGCGACCTGGCGCCCGGCATGGTGCGTTGGGGAGGTCTTCTCTCCGCTTATTATCGCTGGAAAGAAGCAGTTGGGCCGCGAGAGAAACGGGTACCCCTGTACAATATCAGCTGGGGCGGATATGAAACCAATCAGGTCGGAACGGCCGAATTTGTTGAGTTCTGCCGATTAGTTAATGCCGAACCGTTGCTTACCGTCAACTTTGAAGCGGAGGGCGACCCCGGTTTCATTCAAACGCGTAAAGGAGATATTAGAAGCGGCGATGCTACCGAAGCTGCCGAATGGGTCGATTATTGTAACAATCCAAAAAATGCTTTACGACTGGAACATGGCATTACCGATCCGCTGCGGGTAAATATCTGGCAAATAGGCAATGAAACATCCTACAGCAACAGAAGGTTCGACCGCGATACGGCAGTCAGAAAAACCGTCGAATTTGCAAATGCCATGCGAAAATCTGACCCGACTATCAAACTGATTGCATGGGGAGAAGGCGGTTTTGCAGAAAAAATGATTAATGACGCCGGAGATAAAATTGATTACATTGCATTCCATCACATGTTCGATCCCGGACGTCCGGCCAGAGACAATGAATATCGCGATGATCCGGCCGCAACATGGGAAGTCTTAATGAACGCCTGTAAGATGCACGAGCGCAAAATCAATATGATGCGCGAGCAGGTTGTCCCTTATAATTTTCCACTTGCCATGACAGAATGTCATTTTGCCGTGCCTGGGCGAAATCGTTGCGAATTTCTGTCATCGTGGGCTGCCGGCATCTCGTATGCCCGCATGGCCAATGTACACGAGCGGCATGGCGACCTGCTAAAAATTGCGACCCTCGCAGATTTTTGCGGAACCCGCTGGCAAGTCAACGCGCTAATGATTCCCGTTCCTTCCGGCAGGCCTTACCTGATGCCGGTTGCAAAAGTGATGAGCCTGTATCGCAAGTTTTCCGGCACAAACTTTGTAAAGACCGAAACGACTGGCGGGCTACTTGACGTTACGGCAAGTCGAACCGGCGACACCGTTTATCTTCATATCGTGAACACAAGTCGCACTCTCCCGACAACGGTTCAGTTCCTGTTGGAAGGAATGACCATTCAATCAGGAATGGCGCATGAGATTGCAGGACCGCCTGAATTTGAGATCATACGGGCGGAAAACGACCCGTTGACAGTGAAAACGAAGGAAATTGACATCCTGTCTCCTTACGTAGTGCCGCCTGCTTCTGTTACAGCAATTTCACTTAACTGTCAAATATAAAAAATAAATGAACCAAACAAAATGAACCAAACAGCTACCATTACCCCCAAACTCCGCATCAATTCAATAGATGCACTGCGCGGATTCGCGCTCATAGGTATTTTATTGCTCCACTGTATGGAGCATTACGACTTTTCGTTTCGCCCGACACTTGAGTCGCCATTTTGGATAAAAGTGGATACGATAGTACAAGACACGCTCTACTTCCTTTTTGCAGGAAAATCGTATGCCATCTTTTCACTTTTATTTGGCCTCAGTTTTTTTATGATGATGGATTCGCAAGCCGAAAAAGGAAATGATTTCCGGTTACGCTTTCTGTGGCGGTTAGTATTGCTTTTCGTTTTAGGATATATAAACGGGCTCGTTTATATGGGTGAGTTTTTTATGGTTTATGCCACGTTGGGTATCCTGCTGATCCCATTGTATAAGGTTCCCGGTAAAGTACTTGTGCTATTAAGTATCCTGCTTTTCCTGCAAATTCCTCAGGTAATAGATTTTATATCATTGCTGACCAGTGATCCGTCCAATTCCGGATCGCGTTCCGAACTAAGCCGAAAAATGGGCTTGTTATATCGCGAAAGCGCTAATACCTATGCAAACGGTTCGTTTTTGGACGTGTTAAGATTCAATTTACTAAAAGGTCAGATTGCTAAAATGTTATGGGTCATTAATGTTTACCGGTATCTCCAACTGATCGGACTTTTCATTGCCGGTATGCTCATCGGTCGAAGCGGAATATACAAAGACCCCAATAAAATGGTTTACTGGTGTAAGAAAATACTTCCTTACGCGATTGGCTGTTTCCTGTTTTTTTATGTTATTTCATGGCTACTACCCTACTTCGGAATAGAAAAAAGACGATTATTGCGTGCCGGCACCGAACTGTTAAAAATATATGGTAACCTCGGTATGATGATGATGTATATTTGCGGATTCATATTGCTGTATTATAAAACGATAAAAGGGCGCAAATTTCTCGATATATTGGCGCCGGTGGGTCGTATGAGTGTTACCAACTACATGATGCAGTCAGTCATGGGCGTTCTTGCGTTTTATCCTTTTGGACTTGGACTTGCAAAACAGAGTTTCCTCATATGTTTCCTCATTGGGTTATTACTATGTTTTTTTCAAGTCTGGTACAGTAACTGGTGGATCAAACGATACTATTATGGGCCAATGGAATGGCTGTGGAGAACGTGTACATGGTTCAAAAAAATACCGATGAAACGCAAAGATTAATTTATCAGTTTTTTACTATGATGAAATCCTATTTTTGTTTTTTTGTATTGGGATTCACGCTGTCGTGTACCCATGTGAAACGCGAGTCAACCATACGGAATCCCTTGTCGGTTGCCTTTGGCGATCCGTTTATCCTTCACGCATCCGACGACAGGTTCTATATGTACGGTACCGGCGGCGTGAGAAACGGCTTCCGTGCCTATGTATCGTCTGATCTGGTCGAATGGACGGATTTAGGTCGTATTTACGAGGGTAATACCGAAGGGCAATGGTGCGTATCGAATTTTTGGGCGCCCGAAGTGTATGAAATCGACGGGAAATTTTATATGCTGTTCAGCGCCGACTGGCGTAACAATCCTACGAATGAGCTGGAAAACTTCCGTATCGGCGTTGCCGTTGCCGACAGTCCTTCCGGCCCATTCAGGGATGTAATGAATCGTCCGATTTTCGATCCGGGTTACCCTATCATCGACGCCAACCTGCTGTTCGACAATGGACGAACCTACCTGTATTATTCGCGCTGCTGCTATAAAAATCCGGTTGCGAGCGAAGTAGCCGACTGGGCAAAAGCGCACGACTGGTACGATGAGATTGAGGAAAGCTGGATTTACGGCGTAGAAATCAGACCGGACTTTTCAGGAATCATCGGCGAACCGCAGCTATTGCTTCGCCCGCCATTCAAGATGGACGACAGTCAGGCGGAATGGGAAAGCCGCTCAGTGACCTCGCATGAAGTGAACCGCCGGTGGACCGAAGGCTCGTTTATTATCAAAGAAAAGGATACCTACTACATGCTATATTCTGCAAACTTTTTTGGGGGCGAAAACTATGCTGTCGGCTATGCGACATCCAAAAATCCGTTAGGCCCCTTTGTGAAAGCCGATAATAACCCGGTATTGCAGAAAAACACAGGTGAAGGAGGGCCTGTTACGGGAACGGGACACTGTATGACGTTTACCGCCGCCGGAAAAATGTATTGCGTCTATCACGGACGCACCAAACAGACAGGCAATCAGCGGATGGTGTTCATCGATCCGATGGAAATACTGCCCAATGGCAAACTGGTCGTCTACGGCCCAACCACTGAATGGCAGATTGTGGAATATTAAGCGATTCGGCAGCACGGAAAACAACAATAGCAGTTCAGTAGTCAAAAAACCTATGAAAAAATGTGTTTTTTTATGTTTCCTATTGCATACAATGGATAAACGCGGATATTATCGTATGCTGCGAAATTTTCGAGTGACGAGCGAATACCGTATTCGGATTGTTTTTCAGCAAGAAATAAGTGCATGCTTTGCATTTTTCCACTTTTACCTGATTTTACTTCAATGGGTGTGATTTTTCCGTTACATTGTATAACATAATCCACTTCGGCCTGGCTGTTTTCTTTCTCTCTTGTCCAAAAATACAGGTTTTCAGGTATATATGGAGAGGCGTTTTTGATAAGTTCCAATCCTGCAAACTGTTCGGCAATAGCGCCCTTATTGATGACTTCAAAATCGTTTGAAAATAAAAATTCTGAAAGTTGCAAATCCATCAAACGCTGAAAGATGCCAGTATCAAGCAATAACAATTTGCATTTCTTATGATTTATGCCCGCTCCAAGCGGTATGCCGTTTGCAGAACTGCTAACAACGGGAATAACCAATCCTGCCATTATAAGCATGTTAACCGCTTGTTTTATATTATGCTGACTTGTTTCCGCAGCCTTTGAAAAGATAAATTTTCCGCCGGATTGTTTCACAATCGATGTGAAAACCTCGCGCAGCAATAATGCCGGTAGTTTCCTTTTGTATTTTGCGAAATCGTCTTGAAACGATAAAATCAGCCGGTCAAGCGTTTTTTGAACTTTTATTATGTCGTTGTTTTTTACAAAATCGAAAACTACGGCAGGCATTCCTCCGATAATCAGATACTTTTTCAAAAGGTCTAAGCATTTTTCATGAAAAACAGAAAAAAGAGGTTTTTCGGGCGACGATTTGCAAACCTCGTTCCACAGGAGTTCTTCCCCACATGCAAGCATAAATTCCTGAAAAGAAAGGGGATACATAAATAAAGTATCAATGCGGCCTACACCAAAAACAGGCAATTCTTCGAGTGCAAATTCCAACAGCGACCCTGCAGCAATGACGTGAAGCTCCGGATAATCTTCATAAAAATACCGCAAAGACATGATGGCATTGGGGCAGTTCTGAATTTCATCAAAAAATAGTAGCGTCGTTCCGGGTATAATCTGTTTTTTGAACTGTACTGAAAGATTCCGACAGATTTCCTTAACGTCCAAATCGCCGTCAAATAAAGTTTTTAATTTTTTGTTCTTCTCAAAATTTATTGTAATAAAATAATCAAAATGACTGCCAAACTGTTCTAATGTCGAAGACTTTCCCACTTGGCGCGCCCCCCTTACAAGTAAAGGTTTCCTGTCGGGATCGTTTTTCCACAACAAAAGTACCCTGTCTATATTACGTTTTAAGTATGCCATACTGTATTACTAAGATATTCAGTTGCAAAGATACAGTAATTTTTCAATAAACATATCAAATATGAAGCGTTTTTTTTAAAATACCGGATCGAACTTTGTGATGTTTTTTACAAATACGGGATCGTATTTAGCGCTATTTTTTACAAATACGGGATCGAATTTAGTGTTGTTTTTTACAAATATGGGATCGAATTTAGTGCTGTTTTTACAAATACCAGATCGAACCAGTTGTTTTTTTTTCCAACAACTGTAAAAAGATGATGAGGTAATTGCCCTGTTCTCTATGCAGTTTTCAAGGGCGTCGGCGATATGCACTTTTACTGTTAAAACATATCTACCGCATAAAAAAATTTATACGGTAGATATGTTTAGTTAGCCGACCTTCAAATCCAAATTCCATGGAACATGAAGTGACTATTTACTCGGATGTTGGCGCTTCCGGGTCATTTTCAACTGCTGGAGCTTCCGGGTCATTTTCAACTGCTGGCGCTTCCGGGTCGGCGATAACTTCCGGCACTTCGGGAAACGGTTTATCTGTCTCTACAATTTCAGGTTTTGCCATTACTTCCGGTTCTTTTACCGGTTTGGGAGTTTTGGGCGCTGGCGTTGCAGTTTCTGCGAACATGTCAGCTGATTTCTTGCGTGAACGACGAGTCTTGCCGGCTGCTTTTTTCTTGTCTTTCAACATATTTTCGTTGTAGTCGACTAATTCGATAAAGCACATGGCAGCGTTGTCTCCCAAGCGGTTACCTGTTTTGATGATACGCGTATAACCACCCGGTCGGTTTTCGACTTTTTCAGAAATTTTGGTAAACAGTTCAGTAACCGCTACTTTGTCCTGCAACATTGCGAAAACGACGCGACGCGAATGGGTTGTATCTTCTTTCGATTTGGTTACTAACGGTTCGACATATTTACGCAAGGCTTTGGCTTTCGCTGTTGTCGTAAAAATGCGTTTATGTTTTATCAAAGAGGACGCCATGTTTGAAAGCATCGCCTGTCGATGTGAACTGGTACGCCCTAAATGGTTTATTTTCTTATTATGTCTCATTGTAAATCTTTATTCTTTATCTAATTTGTATTTTAAAATATCCATGCCAAATGACAGTTGTAATCCATCTAATAACTCATCTAATTCGGTGAGCGATTTTTTACCGAAGTTACGGAACTTCAACAGGTCATTTTTATTATAATGGACCAATTCGCCCAGGGTTTCCACATCCGCAGCTTTCAGGCAGTTCAATGCGCGAACCGAAAGATCCATTTCGCCAAGTTTTGTTTTCAGCAGTTGTCGCATGCGAAGTATTTCTTCATCAAATTCTTCATTTACCTCGACGTCAACTACCTCTACTGCAATCTTTTCGTCGGAGAACAACTGGAAGTGTACGATCAATATTTTCGCAGCTTCTTTCAGGGCTTCTTTCGGATGGATGGAGCCGTCTGTCAGAATCTCAATGATCAACTTTTCATAGTCGGTTTTTTGTTCAACGCGAAAATTTTCAACTGTGTATTTAACGTTACGGATTGGCGTATAAATTGAATCGATGGCTATGACGAGCGGGTCGACAGTCGGTTCATGTTCATCTGCAGGCACATAGCCGCGTCCTTTGTTGATAGTCATCTCAATCTGAAAAGAGGCGTCTGTATCAAGGTGGCATATTTCGTGCATCGGATTAAGCACTTCGAATCCGCCTGTTAACTGTTTACCGATATCGGCAGCTCTGAACACTTCTTTTTTAGCAACCGTAACTGAAATTTTTTCATTTTCGACATTCTCTTCGCCTTCATATTTGAAGCGCACCTGCTTGAGGTTGAGGATGATATTTGTTACATCTTCGAGAACGCCGGGTATGGTTGCAAATTCATGTTCTACTCCATCTATTTTCACCGATGATATAGCGTATCCTTCTAATGAAGACAACAAGATTCGGCGCAGCGCATTACCAATCGTAATACCGTAACCGGGCTCTAACGGACGAAATTCAAATTTCCCGAAAAACGCGTCCGCTTCTAACATCAATACCTTTTCGGGTTTTTGGAATGCTAATATAGCCATAACTAATTATTTAGAATACAATTCGACGATCAACTGCTCTTTAATATTCTCAGGGATATCGGCTCGGTCAGGCAGGTGTAATAACTTTCCACACAGGGAGGATTGTTCCCATTCGAGCCAGGGATATTTACTGTGGTTAAAACCGGAAAGCGCTTTTTCTATCACTTCTAATGATTTTGAGCGTTCACGAACTCCTATCAGCTGGTTTTGTTTGACAGAATAGGAAGGGATATTCACGACGCGGCCGTCGACTATGATATGACGGTGCGATACCAATTGACGGGCGGCATCGCGCGTAGGCGCTATGCCGAGACGGAATACGATGTTATCTAAGCGGCTTTCGAGCAACTGTAATAACACTTCGCCGGTAACGCCTTTTGATCTTGACGCTTTCTCGAACATGTTCCTAAACTGTTTTTCCAATACGCCGTATGTGTATTTTGCTTTTTGCTTTTCACGTAACTGGAAGCCATATTCGGATGTCTTTTTTCGACGGTTGGCGCCGTGTTGTCCCGGAGGATAGTTTTTCTTTGATAACACCTTATCCGGGCCGAAGATGGGTTCGCTAAACTTACGTGCGATTTTTGATTTTGGACCTGTATATCTTGCCATTTTATTATTTATTTATTTTTTTATTGGGCGACCGCAAGGATAGCCCCTACAACTAAACTCTAAACTCTAATATCTAATATCTAATATCTAATATCTAATATCTAAAGATTAAACTCTTCTTCTCTTGGGCGGGCGGCATCCGTTGTGAGGAAGTGGTGTTACGTCAACGATTTCCTGCACTTCGATGCCGGCGCTGTGGATGGTGCGGATAGCGGATTCGCGACCGTTACCAGGGCCTTTGATATAGGCCTTCACCTTGCGAAGACCGAGGTCGAAAGCGATTTTTGCGCAATCCTGTGCGGCCATCTGGGCGGCGTATGGCGTATTTTTCTTGGAACTGCGGAAACCCATTTTTCCTGCCGACGACCAACTGATCACCTGTCCATCACTGTTTGTAAGCGTAACGATGATGTTGTTAAACGAGGAATGGATATGGGCTTGCCCATATGCATCTACTTTTACTTTTCTCTTTTTTACTGGAACTGCTTTCTTTGCCATAATTCATTTATTATTTAGTAGCCTTTTTCTTGTTTGCAACGGTTTTCTTCTTTCCGCGACGCGTACGTGCATTATTTTTGGTGCTTTGTCCGCGGACGGGAAGTCCGATACGGTGACGCACGCCGCGGTAACAGCCGATGTCCATTAAGCGTTTGATGTTCAGCTGCACTTCCGAGCGGAGGTCGCCTTCTACTTTATGGTCTGCACCGATAACCTCACGGATCTTGGCCGCCTGCTCATCAGTCCAGTTCCTTACTTTGATATCCCTGTCGATACCTGCTTTCTTCAAAATCGAATTTGACGCGCTGCGACCTATTCCATAGATATAGGTCAAGGCTATTTCGCCTCGCTTGTCTTGCGGCAAATCTACTCCGACTATTCTTATCGCCATAGTTTATTTATTTAACTTTTAACTTTTAACTCTTAACTTTTAACTCTTTAACTCTTTTACCCCTGACGGGCTTTGAACTTTGGGTTCTTCTTATTAATCACATATAAACGTCCTTTTCGCTTGACTATCTTGCAGTCGGCGGTACGTTTCTTCAAAGAGGCTCTTACTTTCATATCTGTATAATTTTAAATATTATTTGTATCTGAAGGCAATGCGACCTTTGGATAGATCGTAGGGTGACATTTCGACGCGCACTTTGTCGCCGGGCAGGATTTTGATGTAATGCATCCGCATCTTTCCCGAGATATGCGCTGTGATTTCGTGTCCGTTTTCCAACTCCACACGAAACATTGCATTTGATAATGCTTCGACGATCAATCCGTCCTGTTCAATTGCCGACTGTTTTGCCATAAATTTATATTTCTGTTCCTATAATTTTCTCTATATAATCGAACGACGACAGTATCTGAGGTCCTTTCGGACGTATTGCTATACAATGTTCAAAATGCGCTGAGCACTTATGGTCTTTCGTCCGTACCGTCCATTTATCGGAATCGACAAACACCTGCTTGCTCCCCTGATTAACCATCGGCTCGATGCAGATACACATGCCATTACGTAGCAAAGGGCCGTTGCCTCTTCTGCCGTAGTTAGGCACTTCGGGCGCTTCATGCATCGTACGGCCGCAGCCGTGTCCGACAAGATCGCGTACAATCGACGTATGACGCGCTTCGCAATAGGCCTGAACAGCATTGCTGATGTCGCCTACCCTGTTTCCAACGAGGGCTTGTGCTATTCCCCTGTGAAGCGCTTCTTTCGTTGTGCGCAACAACTGTTTGATTTCCTCCGAAACCTCGCCGACGCAATAAGTATAAGCCGAATCGCCAACAAATCCGTTCAGCACTGTTCCACAATCGATCGAGATGATATCGCCTTCCTGCAGCGTGACCTTTTCCGATGGGATGCCGTGTACAACCTGGTCGTTAATCGAGGTACAGATCGAATTGGGAAACCCTTTGAATCCGAGAAACGCCGGTGTTGCGCCATGATCACGAATAAATGTTTCGGCTATCTGATCGAGAAAAAGAGTTGTAACGCCCGGTTTGATGTGTTTAGCAAGTTCGCCATGCGTTCTGGCTACGAGTTGATTGGCTTCACGCATCAACTCAATCTCTTCATCTGTTTTCAGATAGATCATATGTTATCAATATGCGGCTGCGGCGCTTGTGCGTCCTTTTATTCTTCCGGATTTCAACAATCCGTCATAGTGCCGCATTAACAGGTGGCTCTCCACCTGCTGCAAAGTATCCAAAATCACGCCAACCAAAATCAGCAGTGATGTTCCGCCAAAAAAACTGGAGAAACCCATACTGATGCCGGCCAATCGGGCGAACGCAGGAAGAATAGCGACAATCGCAAGGAAGAATGCGCCCGGAAGGGTTATCCTGTCCATGATGCCATCTAAATATTCCTTCGTTGCTTTTCCGGGTTTGATACCTGGAATAAAGCCGTTGTTCCGTTTCAGGTCGTCAGCCATCTGGGTCGGATTGATGGTGATAGCTGTATAAAAATACGTAAAAGCGATAATCATCAACGCAAAGATAAAGTTATACCAAAAACCGGTAGTGGCTAAAAAACTCTGCCAGAACGGACCGAGATTGCCGCCTCTTGACATTTGTATCACCGAAACAGGTATCATCATGATCGCCTGGGCAAAGATGATCGGCATCACATTGGCCGCATTGACTTTCAGCGGGATATATTGGCGTGCTCCACCATATTGTTTGTTTCCTACAATTCGTTTGGCATATTGTACAGGTACTTTACGCGTGCCCTGCACGAGTGCGATAGCGCCGGCAATCACTAACAGCAAGAACAGCATTTCCACTAAGAACATCACAAGTCCGCCGGCCTGTTCGTTCATCCTTGAAGTAAACTCTTCCATGATTGAACGAGGTAAACGGTTGATAATACCGATCATGATGATAAACGAGATACCGTTTCCAATACCTTTATCGGTGATGCGTTCGCCCAGCCAAAGTACGAACATACTGCCTGCCGCCATGATGATGATGGATGAAAATTTGTACCACATCCCCATGGGAAGCGACGAGCCGATCTGTCGCATCTGCATGTCCAGGTTGGTCAGGTAGGCGATGCCTTGCACAAACAGGATGATCACTGTCAGGTAACGTGTCAACTGATTGATTTTTTTACGTCCGCTTTCGCCTTCGCGTTGCATCTTCTGAAAAGAAGGTATGATGATGGTTACTAACTGCATCACGATGGAAGCCGAGATGTAAGGCATGATGCCCAGCGCAAAGATGGAAGCCTTTGAGAAGGCGCCGCCTGAGAACATGTCAAGTAGCGCTAAGAGACCGCCGCGGGTTTGGTTGGCTAATCCCGTCAATGCTTTCGGGTCGACGCCCGGAAGGACTATATAGGTTCCGAACAGATAAACAGCAACTAATCCCATGGTGATCAGGATGCGTTTTCTCAGGTCTTCAATCTTCCAAATATTTTTTATTGTATCAACTATTCTCATAATATCCTATAGTTTTGTTACGGTTCCACCTAATGCGGTTATGGCGTTTTCGGCCGATTTGGAAAAAGCGTGCGCTTCGACATCAATCCTGGCGGACAGTTTACCTTTTGCAAGAATCTTGTACAGCTTGTTGGAAGAAATAAAACCGGCATTCACCAATTCATTGACGCCAATGGACGACACGTTTTTTGCTTCGGCCAACTGCTGTAAGGTGGAAAGATTGATCGCTTTATATTCAACTCGGTTGATGTTTTTGAAACCAAACTTAGGCAAACGGCGTTGCAAAGGCATCTGGCCTCCTTCAAAACCGACCTTATGCTTATAACCGGATCGCGCTTTTGCTCCTTTATGGCCTCTTGTGGAAGTGCCTCCCAAACCGGAACCTATTCCGCGTCCGATTCGTTTTCGGGTTTTGGTTGAACCTGCTGCGGGTTTTAAGTTAGATAAATTCATATCGCTGTTGTTTTTACTCGTTATTAACTTTTTCTACGGAAACCAGATGTTTCACTTTCCTCACCATGCCTTCGATAGACGGGGTACAATCATGTTCGACCGTCTTGTGCATTTTTGTCAGTCCCAAGGCGTCCAACGTCCTTTTTTGGTCTTTCGGGCTGCCGATACGGCTCTTAATCTGTGTGATTTTTAATTTTGCCATGCTTCTTTTCCTCCCTTATTAACCGTTGAAAACTCTTTCGACCGAAATACCCCTGTTTTGGGCCACCATAAAAGGGCTTCTCATCTCGTTCAATGCCGCGATGGTAGCCTTAACAAGGTTATGCGGGTTGGATGAGCCTTTTGATTTGGCGAGCACGTCGCGTACGCCGACGCTTTCAAGGACAGCGCGCATGGCGCCTCCGGCTTTCACGCCTGTACCGGCCGAAGCCGGACGCAGCAGCACTTCTGCGCCGCCAAACTTGGCTACTTGCTCATGCGGGATCGTTCCTTTATGAATGGGTATTTTCACTAAGTTCTTCTTGGCGGCTTCGACGCCTTTCTCAATGGCGCTTGTTACCTCGCCTGCTTTTCCAAGTCCCCAGCCGACAATGCCGTCCTCGTTTCCGACTACGACAATGGCTGCAAACGTAAAGGTGCGTCCTCCCTTTGTTACTTTTGTAACGCGGTTGATTGCTACTAATTTATCTTTTAATTCTAAATCGTTCGTCGATTTTACTCTATTGTTTATTGCCATTTTCATTAAAATTTAAGTCCGCCGTTACGTGCTGCATCAGCCAATGCTTTCACTCTCCCATGATACAGATAACCGTTACGGTCGAACACAACAGCTTGTATGCCTGCTGCCTGCGCGTTTTGGGCTATCAGTTCGCCTACTTTGGCTGCTAACTCTTTCTTTGTAGCCTTTTCGGTTATTTTCAACGACGAGGCTGCGGCAAGTGTTTTGCCTTCCGTATCGTTTATTACCTGTGCATAAATCTGCTTATTACTCCTGAAAACGGTCAGCCGCGGACGTTCGTTCGTGCCGGAAACCCTTCCCCTGATGCTTCTTTTAATCCTTAATCTTCTTAAATCTTTCGTTACCATAATCTATTCTTTTTTACGGGGCTTTATTTTGCCGCAGATTTACCTGATTTCCTTCTGATCACTTCGCCCGCAAACTTGATGCCTTTGCCTTTGTATGGTTCAGGCTTACGGAAGGAGCGGATTTTCGAACATACCTGACCTAACAGTTGCTTGTCGGCCGACTCCAGAATGATAAGCGGCGCTTTGTTACGTTCCGTTTTAGTCTCGACCGTGATTTCTTTCGGCAGTTCCAAATAGATGTTATGCGTATAACCAAGCATCAGTTCAAGCACTTGACCTGAATTGGTCACACGATAACCGACGCCTACCAGTTCGAGCTCTTTCCGGTAGCCGGATGAGACGCCGGTTACCATATTATTGATTAATGCGCGGTACAGTCCGTGCATCGCGCGATGCGTTCTTTGGTCGGTGGGTCTCTCCACAGTCAGTACGCCGTTATCGACAGTCACTTTGATATCCGGATGTACCGACTGCTTGAGTTCGCCTTTCGGGCCCTTAATCGTAACAATACCGTCCTTTTGCGTTAAGGCGACCCCCTGCGGTAACTGAATCGGCAATTTTCCTATTCTTGACATATTCGTTTCCTCCTTCTGTTAATAGACATAACATAAAACTTCGCCGCCAATCTTCAAGTTGCGCGCTTCCTTATCGGTCATCACGCCTTTGGATGTCGAAATAATGGCTATTCCTAAACCATTTAATACGCGGGGGATATCCTCGTGCCCCGTATATTTACGTAAACCCGGTCTCGAAATACGCTGTAATTTCTTGATGGCGTTTACCTTGTTCACAGGGTCGTACTTCAAGGCGATCTTGATTGTGCCTTGCGGACCCTCGTCTACAAACTTGAAATTAAGGATATACCCTTTCTCAAAAAGGATTTTGGTGATCTCCTTCTTCAAGTTCGATGCCGGCGCTTCCACTACTCTGTGTTGCGCCTTGATTGCATTTCGCAACCTCGTTAAATAATCTGCTACAGGATCTGTCATATTTTAATACTGTTAAATTGATCCGGACACCCGGACAATATTTAAATTCGTAATTCGTAATTGAGCGTAAACCGCAGGTTTGCGCGTTACCAGCTTGCTTTTTTTACGCCGGGAATCAATCCATGCGACGCCATTTCACGGAACTGAATACGTGAAAGTCCGAACTGACGCATATATCCTTTCGGTCGTCCGGTGATCTTACACCGATTATGTAAACGCACTGGCGAAGCGTTTTTTGGTAGGGATTGTAAATCTTCAAACCGGCCTTCCGCTTTCATCTGCGCTCTCTTTGCAGCGTACTTTGCAACTAATTTGGCTCTTTTCACTTCGCGAGCCTTCATTGATTCTTTTGCCATATATTAATTCTTTTTAATATTTTTAAAGGGCAAGCCGAACGCTTTTAACAGTGCATAACCTTCTTCATCGGTTTCCGCAGAGGTCACAAAGGTAATATTCATTCCCAATATTTTAGTAATATTATCAATATTTATTTCGGGAAAGATAATTTGTTCCTGTATGCCGAGCGTATAGTTACCGCGTCCGTCTAACTTGCTTTCGATACCTTTGAAGTCGCGTATACGCGGCAGCGCAACGCGGACAAGCCGTTCTAAAAACTCGTACATCTTCTCCTGACGTAGCGTAACCATCACACCGATAGGCATTTTACGACGCAGTTTGAAATTCGAAACGTCTTTTTTAGAGACGGTCGATACGGCTTTTTGTCCTGTAATCGTACTCAACTCCTCAACCGCGACGTCAATAATCTTCTTATCGGCGGTAGCGATACCCAATCCCTGATTGATAACAATTTTTTTCAAAACCGGCGCCTGCATCACCGATTTGTAATTAAATTCCTTCATCAGGGCGGGAACGATGCGTTCCCTGTAATCCTGTTTCAATGTTGCTGTATTCATTATTTCAAGTCCTCCCCTGATCGTTTAGCGTAACGCACTAATTTATTTGTCTTTGGATTTCTCTCACGTCCGATGCGTGTCGGTTTTCCCGATTTCGGGTCTACCGGATTCAGATTCGAGATATGAACGGGCAGCTCCGTTTCTGAACGCCCGCCCTGTGGATTTTTCGCATTCGGTTTTGAATGTTTCATCACTTTGTTGATACCTTCCACGATGGCGCGTTGCTCGCTGACAAGCACTTTCAGTACCCGTCCGGTCTTGCCCTTATCGTCGCCGGTATTCACATAGACGATATCGCCTTTCTTAATATGTAATTTACTCATTAACTTTTAACTTTTAACTTTTAACTTTTAACTATCAAAGCACTTCCGGCGCCAATGAAACTATTTTCATGTTTGTTGCGCGCAGTTCACGGGCTACCGGTCCGAATATACGGCTACCGCGTATCTCGCCTGCGGGATTCAACAGCACACACGCATTGTCATCAAACCGGATATACGAACCATCCTGACGACGTATTTCCTTTTTCGTACGAACGATAACCGCTTTAGATACGGTTCCCTTTTTCATGTCGCTCGACGGGATCGTATTTTTAACGGTCACAACGATCACGTCGCCAACAGAGGCATAACGTCGGCGCGTCCCTCCCAAAACGCGGATACACAGCGCTTCTTTCGCGCCGCTGTTGTCCGCAACGATTAATCTTGATTCCTGTTGTATCATAACTATTTTGCTCTTTCAATGATTTGTACCAGCCGCCATCTTTTCGTTTTGCTCAAAGGACGGGTCTCCATAATTTTCACTGTATCGCCGATGTTGCAGTCATTTTTCTCATCATGCACATGGTATTTCTTTGTCTTGTTGACAAATTTACCGTAAATGGGATGTTTTTCTTTCCATTTGACGGCCACGGTGATACTCTTTTCCATCTTGTTACTCAGGACGACGCCGGTTCTTTCTTTTCTTAAATTTCTTGTTTCCATCAGTCTTTTACATTAGTTGTTTGATGTTCTCTTTGATGAAGTTCCGTTTTAAGGCGGGCTACTGTTCTGCGTAACTGCTTGATTTTTGCAGGGCTGTCCAACGGCGATATACTATGGTTAATCTTCATTTGTATGAGCGCATGCGCTTCGGCATCCACTCTCTCTCTCAATTCTTTGGTACTAAGACCTTTTACTTCTGCACTTTTCATAACTCCTACACATTTTCAGCTTTCATATCATAATCGCGGCGCACTACAAACTTCGTTGTCACCGGAAGTTTTTGCGCGGCCAGGCGCAACGCTTCCTTAGCGATGTCGAATGATACGCCATCAATTTCAAAAATCATGCGACCCGGCGTTACCGGAGCAACAAACCCTTCGGGGTCGCCCTTCCCTTTTCCCATACGTACATCGGCAGGCTTGTGGGTGATGGGTTTGTCCGGGAAAATCCGGAGCCATACCTGGCCCTGACGTTGCATATATCTTGTTACGGCCACACGCGCTGCCTCCAATTGACGGCCTGTCAGCCATTTAGTATCTAACGCCTTGATTCCGAACGAACCAAACGCCAACTGATTTCCCCGTTGGGCATTGCCTTTCGCACGGCCTTTCATCGGCCTTCTGTATTTTACTTTTTTAGGTTGTAACATAATTATTAGCTTTTACTATGATTACTTATGATTGGCTCAATGATAACTGCGATTACCCTGATTTGTGCCACGATTGCTTTGATTGCCGCCGCGGTTATTCTGATTACCGCCACGTCCGCCACGATCACCACCGCCGCGATTGTCGCTGTAACCGCCGCCACTGCCGCGATTATCACCGTATCCTCCACCGCCGCCGCGATTGTCACCGTATCCTCCACCGCCGCCGCGATTGTCGCGGTTATCACGTTCGCCATTGCCTCTTCTGCGTCTGTTTGGTCTGTCGCCACGTCCCTGACCACCATCACGCCTGTCATGGCCATCGCCTTTACGCCCGCCACCAAACTCTTTTTGCTGTGTGAACGCTGGCGCGAGATCTTTTTTACCATACTGTTCGCCGCGGCAGATCCATACTTTGATGCCCAGTAGTCCTACTTTTGTTAGCGCTTCTGCGAGGGCATAGTCTATGTCGGCGCGGAATGTATGCAAAGGTGTACGGCCTTCCTTATACATTTCCGAGCGCGCCATTTCTGCGCCGTTCAGTCGGCCCGAAATTTGTATTTTGATACCTTCGGCGCCCATACGCATCGTAGAACCGATTGCCATCTTCACTGCGCGACGGTATGCGATTTTACCTTCCAACTGGCGGGCGATGTTATTCGCCACAATTACAGCATCCAATTCCGGACGTTTTATTTCATAAATATTAATCTGAACTTCCTTGTCGGTGATTTTTTTCAGTTCTTCTTTCAGCTTATCTACTTCAGCGCCTGCTTTTCCAATGATCAGACCCGGACGCGACGTACATACGGTGATAGTGACTAATTTCAAGGTACGTTCGATCACAATACGCGATATGCTTGCTTTTGCAAGACGGGCAATCAAATATTTACGGATTTTACTGTCTTCCAGCAAAATATCTCCATACTTTTTTCCGCCATACCAATTGGAATCCCATCCTCGGATAATTCCCAGACGATTACTTATCGGATTTACTTTTTGTCCCATCTGCAATTAATTTTGACTTTCCTTATTATTATCAGTATCCTTATTTTCAACAACTTTTGTATCTACAAACAGTGTAACATGGTTGGACCGCTTGCGGATACGGTAGCCGCGACCCTGCGGCGCCGGACGCATGCGTTTCAGTGTAGTGGAGCAATCTACCTGAATCGTAGAAACAAACAGCTCCCCCGAGTCGGCTTTGCGCTCGTTTTTCAGTTCCCAATTGGCGATGGCCGAGCGAAGCAGTTTTTCCACTTTTGCGGCAGCCTCCTTATTTGAGAATTTCAGGACGCCCAGTGCGCGTGATACTTCCATGCCGCGAATCATGTCCGCAACGAGGCGCATCTTACGCGGCGAACTCGGTACATTATTCAATTTTGCAAATGACACGCTTTTTAGCGCATCTTTCCTTGCCTCTGCTGATATTCTTTTTCTTGCACCCATAGTCTATAGTTTATCTTTTTTTATTACCGGCATGGCCGCGGAATATACGCGTAGGCGAAAATTCTCCTAACTTATGTCCTACCATATTCTCGGTGATGAACACCGGGATGAACTTATTTCCATTATGAACGGCGACAGTATGTCCCACGAAATCAGGTGAGATCATGGATGCGCGCGCCCACGTTTTTAGTACGGTTTTTTTGCCCGATTCATTCATGGCCAAGATTTTCTTTTCCAGCTTTATATTGATGTACGGACCTTTTTTTAATGATCGACTCATAGTTTACTTTCAATTAATCAGTTTACTTTTTCCTTCTTTCGATAATATAACGTGAAGAAGCCTTCTTCGGCGCTCTCGTCTTCAAGCCCTTAGCATACAATCCTTTACGAGAACGGGGATGACCTCCTGAAGCGCGACCTTCGCCTCCGCCCATCGGATGGTCAACCGGATTCATCACAACGCCGCGATTACGGGGACGACGTCCCAGCCACCTTGAACGGCCGGCTTTTCCTGATTGTTCAAGCGCATGGTCTGAATTGCCCACGCTACCTACAGTCGCTTTACATGCTGCCAATACCTTCCTGATTTCTCCGGAAGGCATTTTAAGAATGGCATAAGCGCCTTCCCGAGATGACAACTGCGCTGAAACGCCTGCCGAACGCGCCAGTTTAGCTCCCTGACCTGGACGTAATTCTATGTTATGGATAATCGTACCAACCGGTATCAGCTGCATTGGCAACGTATTTCCAATTTCGGGCGGCGCCTGACTGCCCGACATCACTGTCTGACCAACTTCCAGCCCATTCGGAGCGATGATATAGCTCTTTTCTCCGTCGACGTAATACAACAGTGCAATGTTTGAAGTACGATTCGGATCGTATTCTATTGATTGTACTGTTGCCGGAATGCCATCTTTACTTCTCTTGAAATCGATCAAACGGTATCGGCGCTTGTGGCCGCCACCAAGATAACGCATTGTCATCTTTCCGGTATTATTGCGTCCGCCCGATCTGTTTTTACCTGTGACAAGAGATTTCTCCGGCGCTGATGCAGTGATTTTATCAAAAGCGCCGATAATTTTGTGTCGTTGCCCCGGTGTTGTGGGCTTCAATTTTCGTAATGCCATTTCTTTCTATTAAATGTTACTGAAGAAGTCGATCGCCTCGCCCTCTTTCAATGTTACTATTGCTTTCTTGTAAGCATCCTGACGACCGTTGACGACGCCCGATTTCGTATAGCGGCTCTTGTATTTTCCGTTATATTTCATCGTATTCACATCGACCACAGTCACCTGATACATTGCCTCAACGGCTTTTCTGATCTCTAACTTGTTTGCTTTCGGAGAAACGCGAAACCCGAAGCGATTCGGAAATTTTCCGGTAATGGCAGTCAGTTTTTCTGTTACAATCGGTTTGATGATAATTCCCATATTAATTTTCTCCTCCTGATTTTAAGTTGTCTTCAATAATTGTCAGTGACCGTTCCGTGAAGAGCAGGTTGTTTGTATCCAACACCTTATAGGTATTTAGTTCGGAAACGGTTATCACCTGTGATGCTTTCAGGTTACGCGCTGACAGGAAAATCGGCTGATTGTTTTCGGGTAACACGAAAAGCGTCTTCCGCCCTTTCAGGTTCAAATCCTGAATGAACGAAATAAAATCTTTTGTCTTAGGCATTTCCCATGTAAAATCTTCCACAATTGTGATCGCGTTTTCCTGCGCTTTGTAGGTGAGCGCCGATTTGCGGGCGAGCGTTTTCACCTTTTTATTCAGTTTGAAGCTGTAATCGCGCGGTTTAGGTCCGAAGATACGGCCTCCGCCCACCATCACAGGTGATTTGATGTCACCCCGGCGCGCGCCTCCGCTACCTTTCTGCCGGATCAGCTTGCGCGTGCTTCCTGTAATCTCACTTCTTTCTTTGGCTTTGTGCGTACCCTGGCGTTTGTTCGCCATGTGTTGCTTCACATCCAAGTAGATTGCATGATCATTCGGTTCAATTCCAAAAACTGTTTCGTTGAGCGTTACGATTCGTCCGGTATCTTCTCCTTTGCTGTTAAATACGTTCAGTTGCATGTCTTATACCTTTATTAATAATATTGAACCTTTCGCGCCCGGCACCGAACCTTTTACCATCAGGATATTTTTTTCGGGCAACACTTTAATGACCTGGAGGTTTTGAACCGTCACACGTTCATTGCCCATCTGTCCGGCCATGCGCGTACCTTTAAATACTTTTGCGGGATAGGAACAGGCGCCTATACTTCCCGGCTTACGCTGACGGTCGCTTTGACCATGCGTGATCTCGCCGACCCCGCCAAATCCGTGACGTTTCATAACGCCTTGGAAACCTTTACCTTTTGATGTACCCACGATGTCTACAAACGACGTGTCGTTAAGGAAGTCGACAGTGATCACATCGCCGAGTTTATACCCGGTCTCAAAATTCTTGAACTCGGCCAAGTGTCGCTTTGGTGTTACGCCTGCTTTTTTGAAGTGTCCGGCTTCGGGCTTCGTGGTGCGTCTCTCTTTTTTATCTTCGAAACCCAACTGAATAGCCTTATAGCCATCATTCTCTTCTGTTTTAATCTGCGTAACAACACAAGGACCTGCTTCGATAACAGTGCATGGAAAATTTTTTCCCTCGGCGCTGAAAACGGATGTCATTCCGATTTTTTTTCCTAATAATCCTGGCATTTCACTTTAATTTAAATTGATTACACTTTAATCTCTACCTCCACCCCGCTGGGCAATTCCAACTTCATCAGCGCATCGACTGTTTTGGGTGTAGAACTGTATATATCAATCAGCCTTTTGTAAGATGACAACTCGAACTGTTCGCGTGACTTCTTGTTTACAAAGGTTGAGCGATTCACTGTAAATATCCGCTTGTGTGTTGGCAGCGGGATTGGCCCGCTGACAGCTGCGCCGGTAGCCTTTACAGTCTTTACGATTTTTTCCGATGACCTGTCGACCAGCGAATAATCGTAAGATTTTAATTTGATTCTGATTTTTTGGCTCATATTGTTTTTTTTAATTATTTTATCAGTTCAACATGCCCCTGCAGATCGGTCAGCACCTGCCGAGCAATCGAAGAAGCCATCTGCTCATAATGCGAGAAATGCATGGATGAGGTAGCGCGTCCTGAAGTGATCGTACGTAAAGCCGTCACATACCCAAACGTTTCGGATAGCGGCACTTTTGCTTTCACGATTCGTGCGCCGGTACGGCTTGCATCCATCCCTTCCACCTGTCCGCGACGTTTGTTCATGTCGCTAATAACATCGCCCATGTTTTCTTCCGGTGTTACCACTTCGATTTTCATAACAGGCTCCATCAGAACAGGGCTTGCTTTCAGGCAAGCATTTTTGAATGCATGAATGGCACAAATTTCGAATGACAACTGATCGGAATCGACTGTATGATACGAACCGTCATGCAACACCACTTTCAGGTTATTCACTGCATATCCCCCCAGTACGCCGTTGCTCATTGCTTTCGTAAACCCCTGTTGCACTGGCGGGATAAATTCCCTCGGGATATTACCTCCCTTTACTTCGTCCACAAACTGCAAACGACCTTCAAAATCGGGATCGGCAGGTCCTACACTTACAATGATATCAGCAAACTTCCCGCGACCGCCGGTCTGTTTCTTATATATCTCGCGCAGGTTCACCGTTTGCGTAATGGCCTCCTTATAGGCCACAAGAGGACGTCCCTGATTACATTCCACGTGAAATTCGCGACGCAGCCGGTCAACAATGATTTCAAGGTGCAGTTCGCCCATACCCTGTATAATGGTCTGACCGGTTTCCATGTTGGATTCAACACGAAACGTAGGATCTTCTTCGGCCAATTTTGATAAACCGACGCCCATTTTATCCTGATCTTTCTGCGTCTTAGGCTCAACTGCAACACCGATGACCGGGTCCGGAAATTCGATAGATTCCAACACAATCGGGTATTTTTCTTCACATAATGTATCGCCCGTCCGTATATCCTTGAAGCCAACCCCGGCGCCTATATCGCCGCATCCGATCAGTTCCACCGGATTCTGCTTGTTGGAGTGCATCTGGAACAGACGCGAAATACGTTCTTTCTTGCCGGTACGCACGTTCATCACATACGACCCTGCATTCATCACGCCTGAATAAACACGGAAGAAGCACAATCGTCCTACATAAGGGTCGGTTGCGATCTTAAACGCCAGCGCTGTCAGCGGTTCTTCGGAAACAGGATGCCGTTCAATCATTTTCGACGTGTTTTCCGGGTCGCATCCTTCGATGGCCGCCGTATCTGACGGGCTTGGCAGATAGGCACACACCGCATTGAGTAATGTCTGAACGCCTTTATTTTTAAAAGAAGAGCCGCAAATCACTGGGTTGATTGCCATGGACAATGTACCCTTACGGATAGCGGCGCGTATTTCATCTTCAGTAATCGTAGACGGATCATCGAAATATTTTTCCATGATCACATCATCAAAATCAGCAACTGTCTCCAGCATCTTTTCCTGCCATTCCAGCGCTTCATCCATCAGCGCTTCCGGTATCGTTTCGATGCTGTATTCAGCGCCCATCGTCTCGTCATGCCAGAAGATTGCTTTCATGGTAATCAGGTCGATGACGCCTTTAAACTTCTCTTCTGAACCGATCGGTATCTGAACAGGACATGGCTTCGATCCCAGCATCTCCCTAATCTGCCGTATCACTTCAAAGAAGTTAGCGCCCGACCTGTCCATCTTATTCACATAACAGATACGTGGCACATGATATTTATCAGCCTGACGCCAGACGGTTTCCGACTGTGGTTCGACGCCGCCAACTGCACAGAAAGTAGCAACAGCGCCATCCAGAATACGCAACGAGCGTTCCACTTCGACCGTAAAATCAACATGTCCCGGAGTATCTATCAGGTTTATTTTATATTTTTCGCCATTAAAATTCCAAAAAGTAGTAGTTGCAGCCGACGTAATAGTTATCCCCCGTTCCTGTTCCTGTTCCATCCAGTCCATCGTCGCAGCGCCGTCGTGAACTTCGCCGAGTTTATGCGTCAGACCGGTATAAAACAGTATCCTTTCGGAAGTGGTAGTCTTACCGGCATCAATGTGCGCCATGATGCCGATATTCCTTGTGTACTTTAATATTTCGTCGGATTTACTCATTCGTTTTTGTTTTAAAAGCGGAAGTATGCAAAAGCACGGTTAGCTTCAGCCATTCGGTGCATGTCTTCCTTGCGTTTGAATGCGCCGCCCTGATTATTGAACGCATCCAGAATTTCGGCGCACAACTTATCTGACATGGACTTGCCGCCACGTCTGCGCGCATATAAAATTAAATTTTTCATTGAGAGCGATTCCTTTCTATCCGGGCGAATCTCGGTCGGTACCTGAAAGGTAGCCCCACCCACGCGGCGGGACTTCACTTCAATCTGAGGGGTAATATTTTCAAGCGCTGATTTCCAGATTTCGAGCGCAGACTTTTCTTCATTCGGCAATTTAGCCTTTACGTTCTTCAATGCAGAGTAGAATATCTCAAACGCGATATTCTTTTTCCCGTCATACATCAAGTGGTTTACGAAACGTGTAACCCTTGTATCACCGTATACCGGATCCGGCAGGGTCTGGCGTTTTTTTGGCTTTACTTTTCTCATTTTATTTTCTACATTGTGTTCTTGTTTTCTGGTTGTTGATTTAACGTGTCTTCAACAGCTCCACCGAGCTGTTTACTCAACCTTCACGTACTCCATAAAATCAAATTTCCAAATAACTTAAACAGGTTTATAATATTAATAATTCTCGCATGCGGGCAAAGCGCGCTTTGCCACTACATCATTTATTTTTTTCCTTTTACAGGGGTTTTAGCAGTCATTCCTTTTGCAGCGAGGGCTTTAGCGGCAGCGCCTGCTTTTGGTCGTTTCGCGCCGTATTTCGAACGGCGTTGCGTACGGCTGGCTACGCCAGCGGTATCCAACGTACCGCGAACTATATGATAACGCACGCCCGGCAGGTCTTTCACACGTCCACCGCGTACCATCACGATGGAGTGTTCCTGCAGGTTGTGACCTTCTCCCGGAATATACGTATTCACCTCTTTATGATTCGTCAGGCGAACGCGTGCAACCTTACGCATGGCAGAGTTCGGTTTTTTCGGCGTCGTCGTATAAACGCGAACGCAAACCCCCCGGCGTTGCGGACTGGCATCCAACGCCGGCGATTTTCCTTTTACCACCAATTTTTCTCTACCTTTTCTTACTAACTGTTGAATTGTAGGCATTTTACTACTATTTTTATTATATAAATTTCTATAGTTCCCACTTTACGGGGGTGCAAAGATACGGACTTTTTTAATACGTACAACTTTTTTTTGGTTTTTTTTTCAGTATTCTTTTTTGAGGCTTTACAAACCGTTCCAATAACGACATATTTTCAATGATATGATTAGCCTTCCCCTGCTTTTCTTTTTATGAAACTTGAGTTACCGGATAAGACTCATTTACATCCTGCTGTCCAGTTCTTCGACAGTGAGGATGGTGAGGGTGGGGAGGCCGTCGGGGGTGATGCCATTGGAGGCGAGGGCGAAAAGGGAGGCAACGACGGATTCCATTTCTTCGGGAGATAAGGTTTTTCCGGCTTGGATGGCAGTGGATTTAGCAAGTGATAAGGCTAATTTTTCTGTCAGTTTTTCTTTCTCGCTGAAGCCGCTATCAATTGCAGCATTGATGATGTTCCTGATGTGGTCTGCGGGGTTGCCGGTGGTTATCTCTGCCGGGGTTGCGTGAATGGCGTAACTGTTACCGCCGAGATGGGCGAGGTCGAAACCCAGTAATTTAATTTCGTCCTGCATGGATGCGAATAATATTGATTCGGAGGCTGTAAGTTCCAGCATTTCAGGGAATAAGAGTTTTTGAGAGATGGAACGGCGACAATGGATGTTTCCGATATAACGCTCATATAATATACGTACGTGCGCGCGATGCTGATCAATGAATACCAAACCTGATTTTAAAGGGGTGATGATATAGCGGGTTTTATACTGGAAACAGGGGGAGGTTAATTCGGAGAAAAGGGGGGGAGTGTGTTGTTCGGTTTCAAAATTTTCGTATAGGGCTTTCCAGTCGGCAGGTTGGTGGAAGGGGTTGTATGTCTTGTCGATCTGGATGGATGGTGACGATTGGGGGGGTTGCGAGGGTTTGTAAACTGGAATATTGATAATACCTGCTGTTTCAAAATCGATGGAAGGAATGGCGTTGGCTTTTGACAGGGATTCGCGTATGGCAGAACAGATAATCTGCCAAACAGGCTTTTCGTGTTCAAATTTGATTTCGGTTTTTGTTGGGTGAATATTGACGTCGATACTTGCTGGGGGAATTGTAAAGTAGATGAAATAGTCCGGCAATTCGCCGGTCGGAATCATCTGTTCATAGGCTTGAAGCACAGCTTTGTGAAAGTAAGGATGGCGCATATATCTTCCGTTCACAAAGAAATACTGGTAGTGTCCGTATTTTTTCGTGGAATCGGGTCGTGCGGTAAAGCCTGTAACGCGTACGAGGGATGTATCGGCTTCCACCGGCAAGAGTTTTTGATTCATGTTTTTTCCGAACAGCGCTATGATGCGCTGTTTAAGACCGGAGGAAGGCAGGTCGAAAACAACCATTTCGTTATGCCGCAACGCGAATGAAATATGCGGGTGTACAAGCGCGACACGTTCAAATTCCGAGATGATATGACGAAACTCCGTTTCGTTCGATTTGAGGAACTTACGTCGTGCAGGCACATTGTAAAACAGGTTTCTGATAGAGAAGATACACCCTTCCTTACAGGCTTCGGGCATGACAGAATCGAGTACGGAGCCTGAAATGGATAAGGATACGCCAACGTCGCTTGCCATTGTTTTGGTGCGGAGCTCGACTTGTGCTACTGCCGCTATCGAAGCCAGCGCTTCTCCTCGAAATCCCATGGTTTGTAAAGCGAACAGGTCGTCTACTGTTGCAATTTTCGAGGTGGCATGACGTTCAAATGCCATGCGTGCATCGGTTTCGCTCATTCCCTTTCCATCGTCGATCACTTGAATCAGCGTGCGGCCTGCATCTTTAATATTGACAGTGATATGCTTTGCATCTGCATCGACTGCATTTTCCAATAACTCTTTGACGACCGACGCAGGTCGCTGGATAACCTCGCCCGCAGCAATCTGATTGGCGATGTGGTCGGGAAGCAAGTGAATGATGTCGCTCATGATTTCAATTTATTTCAGAAAGTAAAACCAGAGTAAAAACATCAATACGGAAAGTATAAGCAGCAGTCGCATATTTTTGTACACACGATTACGGACGTCATCACCCCTGGTCCTGCTTTTTTTCAAATGTGAAGTTCCTTCAATGAAACTGCCCCGTATCTCTTCCTTTAGTTGTTCATAGTCGGTTACTTCGTAGCCCATTTCACGTTTTACTTTGTTGATGCGTTTTTCTAACGCTTCTTTTTGGGGGTCAAAATAGATTGGCTTGTGATCGAATTGGCGCGGTTTACGCATGTTGTAGAATGAAAAAATTCCCATGGAAAATCAATTATGAATTATCAATTATGAATTATGAATTATGAATTATGAATTAAAAATTGACATCCTCTTCCATCCCCCTACGGGGGGGATCGAGAGGGGCTTCTCCCTTCCTAAAGATATCAAACCGGTCGGTGGGACGGAGTTCGTCGTACCATGCAAACTTTTTCAATGTCTTTTGTTCGGCCGTCAGATCAGGGATAGGCGTCATCAGGCCGTCAGTTTTGGGCCATGTCTTCAACTTATGAAATTTACCTTCGATAAACCAGATAGTCAGATAGGCGCTTTGGGTATAATTCAGGCCAACCATTGCCCCATCCTGCTCCAGCGGCAGAAAAATGGATTCCGCATTGCCGTCAATGTCGATATGTTCAATACTTTTGCCCTCAAAGTAGGCTTTCAGATCATTCCCTCCCAACTGGTTATAATATTTTGGTTCTACTTCCTGAACAACAAAGGCAGCCGATGGTACGTGTACAAAATCGACCGTACTATCGGCCATATAAATGATGATTGTATCACCGAAAAGTTGCTGTTCCTCGTTCCATAAAACAGGATAATGACCGAACATGCGCATGACCGAATCTACTGTAGTGAAACGCATCGAATCGCAAATACCCTGTATATCATACCGGTAAAAGCGAACGCCCATGTAGGCGCGTAACATGCGCGACGTAGAGTCAATCGTAATCATTTCCAGCGTGTCGGCATGAATGTACAATGAATCGCCCTGTGAATATTCGATAGCACAGGCGCTATCCGTTGCAAAGGCATAATCCGCTTTTTCGTCATAATACCCGTAATGTCCCGTTAGTATTACTTTTTTCGCCGTATCGATAATACTCATGTTTCCAAATGCTTCCCCTACGCCAAGGCTTCGGTCATAAGCAATCGAATCGCCGGTCAGTATCCGGTTCCCGGAGTACACGACCGAACGGTCCAACAGTAAAGAGGTGTTTTCCTGCGTATTATACCAGCCTCTTGTCGAATGGACAACGCCGCTATCCGATTCGATGACCGAAGGGCCTAAGATAGTGGCAATTTTTGTTTCCGTACTGTACTCCAAGGTGTCGGAGTAGAGGATAAAATCGGGGTTTATCAGTCGTACACTGTCTTGAAACTCAGCAATCTTTGTGCCGGGAGAGTACTGGCCATACGCCGATTCCAGTACATTATCTACATCTACGATTCGCCCTCCTTCAAAATAATACCCGATATCGGCCATCCGATCGTAGTCCAGACTGTCTGTATACAGCGTCACGACCGAGCTGTCCTCCTGAATATTAATCATCTGAACATTGTAGCGCATCTTTGCCAGCTCGATATTACTGTCATAAATAAGATAATCGCCATAAATAAACAAGGTGTCACCCTGTTCCATGCGGACATTACTGAATGCTTCAAGCATTCTGTCGTGTTCGTACAGATACGCGCTGTCGCAATACATGAATGAGCTGTCGTGCCGGAAAATCACATTCCCAACCAGCGTTTGACGCTGTTCATCAATAAGATTATTAAAAAACAGCCTGTCCGAATGCACCAGTATTACTTTCGTTTTTTGAACCGTATCAGGCGGATTTGGCGTGACGTCCTGCGCATTTGCTACCCAACAGCAACAACTCGACAAGACGGTTGCGAACAGGTATGTTTTTAAATAATTCATTTTTTGACCCAGCCGGGATATTGAAAATCACAATTACACCAATTGTCTTTGATTTGAACAAAAATCGACTTTTGTTTATTTGCAATCCATTCCTTAATAATTTCTTCTCTTTTTATATTTTCGACATATGATTTTAACTCCTGATAATCGTCTGCAATATTCGCCTGATGAACATTAGTGCGTGCATTCAGTTTCACAATCACCGCCACATCATTTTGGGCATTGTTTTTCATGATGAACGGTTTGGAAATCTCACCCACTTCCATCTTTTCAACCACGACGCCCATCCCTAAGGGCAAATCCTCCATTTCAAACTTCGAGGTTCCGAAATTATGACTTTCCTGGTTCTGATTTACCATCAGTCCGTTATTATTTCGCGTATCCTTATCAGAAGAAAAGTAGGTAGCCTCTTCAAAAGTGATTTTCGCTGAATTAATATCCAGAAGAAGCGAATCCAAACGGGTCATCGCTTTATCAAGTTCCTGTTCGGATACCCTCGGACGCAGCAGAATATGTTGTGTATTAATACGGTCGCCCCGTTTCTCGATCAGTTTGATGATATGAAAACCGTATTCTGTCTGAACAATATTGGAGATGCGGTTCGGATCGTTCAAGGCAAATGCTGCTGTGGCATATTCCGGCGCCAATTGCATCTTCGGCACCATGCCGGTCTCGCCTCCGTTACCGGCAGTACCCTTATCATCGGAAAAACGGATAGCCAGGATCGTGAAAGTAGTTGCGCCACTGTTTATTTGTTCGGTGAAATCCCGTAGCCTTTCTTTAATGGCGTCGATGTCTTCAATGGGAATCCGGGGTTCCATCGTCAGGATAGACACTTCGACCGTTGTGGGGATCATCGGCAAACTGTCCTTTGATATCTGGTTGAAGTATTTGGTGACGTCCGAGGGTCTT
>Ga0082212_10000313_pt1 | contig 70241 bp, 61 predicted proteins | sample TergutNt197P3_FD_71548 | JGI IMG/M metagenome (GOLD analysis project Ga0082212, IMG submission 71548) | Neocapritermes taracua P3 segment gut microbial communities from Petit-Saut dam, French Guiana - Nt197 P3 | ecosystem: Host-associated > Arthropoda: Insects > Digestive system > Gut ...
CCGTATAGGCGCGGACATTGTCCGGATCAATGGAACCCATGGGGCAGATTGTTGCGCAGCGTTTGCAGTCCGTGCAGGAAGCGCTGACCAGGGATGCCACTTTGCGGATGTCGATGTGGTTGCCCTGCCTGTCGCGGGGCATGTAGTATCCCGCGTGCGGAAAAGGGGTCCCCTTGACAAAGACGGGGGGCGCGTCTTTCCGGTCCGGCCGGAATTGCCGCAGTTTTTCCGCCAGTTCTTGGGATTTTTCCAGTCCCAGAATGGAAACATAGGTGGGTTTGTTATTGACGGCATCCTTACCTGCTGTTTTTCCCAGCGTTTCGGAAGGAGCGGTTACATCCAGGATGTCATCGACAACCTGGAATGCCAGGCCTATTGCCTTGGCATAAGCTTCAAGCGCTCTGGCTTCGTCTGCACCGGGAAAACGACCGCAAAGACAGCCCAGAAAAACAGCAGCTTCGAGCAGCGCGCCGGTTTTGAGGCCATGCATCTGTTCAAGCTGTTCCAGGGTAAGATAGTGTCCCACGTTTGCCAAATCTAACGCTTGACCACCGCACATGCCAAGCGAGCCCGATGCCTCACTGAGTATTTTCAGCATTTCAATGGCCCGTTCGGGATCGATATCCTGCCGGGATAGCACCATGAATGCCTGGGATTGCAACGCATCGCCCACTAAAAGAGCCGTTGCCTCGTCATACTTCACATGCACAGTCGGTTTGCCGCGCCGTAAAACATCGTTATCCATACAGGGCAGATCATCATGCACCAGCGAATAGGCATGAATCATTTCGACCGCAGCCCCGGCTTTTTCCATGACCGGGATAGACGCGTCAAAGAGCGTGCCTGTAGCAAAAACCAGCATGGGCCGGATACGCTTGCCGCCATCCAGTATGGCGTATCTCATGGCATCGTGAAGGCGTTCGGGAATATCAAGAGAAGAAGGAAGCAGATTCGAAAGCGTTTCTTCCATCATGGTCTGAATGGATTGCATCCAGTCTTCAAATTGGATTCGGACAGCCATTATTTGCTTTCAGTAGGATTGTCCGGCTGAAACGGCTTTAGCATTTCTTTGTCTAAGACCTCGATCTGTTTGTCGACCTTTTCCAGTTGAGCGGTACAGTATCGTACCAGTTCCACGCCGCGCTGATAGGCTGATATGGATGCTTCAAGAGGAAGCTCGCCTTCTTCAAGCTGCGCCACAAGGCGTCCCAATTCTGCCATCGCAGATTCGAAGGAATCAGTTTTTGCCTTATCAGCGTTATTTTCAGTGTTATCGGGCATAAAGCAGGTGAATTCAAAACATTTTTAACGGCAGGTGTAAAATGATTCTATTGCCTGTGTATTCAAAAATAATCACAAAAGCTTAATTATTATACGCTAGCTTCGCTTACACCCATGATTTTAGCGGCATTTCGTTATAGAAGGGGTTGGAAAGAGAATCATATTGCTGGCGCAGATACAAAAGAAGTAACCTCATGCAATCGCTTTGGATGGTATTCGCTGCATTCCTGTTTTCCGTTATGGGAATTTGCGTCAAGCTTTTGTCGAATACTTATTCGACACCTGAGATCGTCATGTACCGCAGCCTGATTGGCGCGGTTTTCATGTTTTTTGTGATACTGAGCCGCAAGGGTTCATTTCGCACGACTTTCTATATGCCGCATTTATGGCGTGGCGTCATTGGTGTGACAGCGCATGGGTTGTGGTTTTACGCCATTGTATTCTTACCTCTTGCGACAGCGGTAACGCTCAATTATATGTCGCCAATCTGGATTGCAGCCTTTCTTTTTATGATCGGCCTTTGGCGCCGCCGTGTCGGATTTGAGTGGCGTCTGACATTTGCGATATTAGCTAGCTTTATCGGGGTGGCATTGCTGCTTCGTCCAACTATCCATGCTGATGAGTGGGCGGCTGGCCTTATCGGACTGGTTTCCGGAATGCTGGCGGCTGTGGCGTATCTGCAGGTCAGACGCCTGGGAGAATTAGGCGAACCGGAGTACAGAGTGGTGTTTTATTTTTCTGTTATCGGAACCATTTGTGCAGCAATGGCGTGCGTAGTAAATGCTTACTTACCGGGAGGGAATGGAATAATATGGCGTTCGCATAACTGGTATGGTTTTTCCCTGCTAACGGTTATTGGTGTAACTGCCGCCATTGCGCAGGTTGCTATGACACGCGCCTACCATTTGGGCAAAACGCTGGTTACCGCTAATTTACAATATACAGGCATCGTTTTTTCCAGCATTTGGGGAATTCTGATTTGGGATGACTCACTTGGCCTTTATGGTTGGCTTGGCATTGCGATTATCATGGCAAGTGGTGTGGCAACCACCTTTTTTGATATCCGCGTTCGTATGGCCGCAACGTCAACGGTCTTTCAGGAAGCAAAGAGACGGTTGATGCAGGCGACGCATGTCGATACGCAAAAAAAGTAAGTCAAATGCACGAAAAACAGCGATTTCAGTGCGCTTCATCCCAATTATTGCCGGCACCGATTTCCACAATTAAGGGCACCTTTAATTGGGCGACTTGACTCATCAGCTCAGGCAGCCATTTTTTTACCTTATCCAGGTCTTTTTCCGGCGCTTCCAGCACCAGCTCATCGTGCACCTGCAAGATCAGGCTTGATTTCAGCTTTTCCTTTTCCAGCCAATTCTGGACTGTAATCATAGAAAGCTTGATAATGTCGGCAGCCGTACCTTGCATGGGGGCATTGATGGCGGCGCGTTCGGCTGCCTGACGTCGGGGGCCATTGGGAGAATTGATTTCCGGCAGCCAAAGGCGTCTTCCGAAAACCGTTTCAACATATCCGTTTTCCCTCGCCTGTTGCCGAATGTTTTCCATGTAATGGGCGACGCCTGGATAGCGTTGAAAATAGCGGCCAATATATTCTTGTGCCGCATGCCGGCTGATTCCCAGATTTCCGGCCAGTCCGAAAGCGCTCATGCCGTAGATGAGTCCAAAATTGATGATTTTGGCATAGCGTCGTTGTTCTGCTGAAACTTCCAGGGGAGCCACTTCAAAGATTTCCGATGCGGTGGAACGGTGAATGTCTTCGCCGTTTCCAAATGCCCGGAGCAGTCCAGGATCTTCGGACAAGTGCGCCATAATGCGTAATTCAATTTGGGAATAGTCAGCAGAAATGATTTTGCTGCCCGGCGGCGCAACAAAGGCTTCCCGTATCCGTCTTCCCTCCTTTGTCCGGATCGGAATATTCTGCAAATTGGGATCATTCGATGCCAGCCGGCCAGTAACGGCGACCGCTTGCGCGAAATTGGTATGAACACGGCGCGTCGTTGGATTGACCATACGGGGAAGCTTGTCCGTATAGGTCGATTTCAGCTTGGCCATGCTTCGGTATTCAAGAATAATATGCGGAAGAGGATAATCTTCAGCCAGTTTTTGCAGGACTTCTTCGTTGGTTGACGGCGTGCCGGAAGGCGTTTTTTTGATGATGGGCAGTTTCAGCTTGTCAAACAGAATTTCACCCAGTTGCTTGGGGGAATTGAGGTTAAAAGATTCTTTCGCTGCCTCGTACGCTTTTTCCTGAAGCACGTCCATCTTTTCGCCCAGCTCCTCAGATTGGCGCGCCAGCAGGTTCGCATCAATAAGAACACCCTGCCGCTCGATTTTTTGCAGTACAACGGCAGTCGGCAATTCGATGTTTTCATAGATAAAGGATAATTTTTCATCCTGGCGGATGCGCGGCCACATCGCTTCATGAAGCTGCAATGTAATATCGGCATCTTCCGCAGCGTAGTCTGTTGCTCTTGCAATATCGACCTGGGCAAATTCGACTTGCGATGCGCCTTTACCGCAGACCTCTTCATAAGAGATCGTTTTCCTATCCAGAATCCGCTGCGCCAGGCTATCCATGTCATGCCGCCGGTGTGACTCCAGCACATAGGATTCCAGTAGCGTGTCATGTGCAATACCCTGTATCTGAATGCCGTGATTAGCGAAAACGTGGCTGTCATATTTCATATTTTGGCCGACTTTTCTTTTTCGCGGGTTTTCGAGCCAGGATTTCAGTTTTTCGAGAACATGACTCCGTGTCAACTGATGTGGAACGCCCAGATAATGATGGGCAACAGGGATATAGGCGGCATGGCCGGGTTCCACGCAGAGGGAGATGCCTACCAGTTGCGCTTCCATCGGGTCTAGCGATGTTGTTTCCGTATCCAGTGCGGTAATCTCTGCCGCATCAATACGTGTTAGCCAGCGTTCTAATTCCAGATTGGTCAGGACGGTTTCGTAGCGGGTGACAGATGGTGCAGGATGGGATTCGGGCGTATGAAAGAGTAAGCCTTGACCGGACGGTTCCCTCTTTTCAGAAAGGGCTGTTTGGCCCATTTCTCTGAGCCAGGATTTAAAACCATAATGTTCAAACAAGTTTTTTATGCTTTGGGTATCTTCAGGTTTTCTAGCAAAAACCGTTTCAATCGAATCCATTGCTGTCCCCAAATCGCAATCGGTTCGAATGGTGATCAATTCTCTGGCTTTAGGCAGCCAGTCTGCTGACTGTCGAAGATTATCGCCAACGGTACCCTTGATTTCGTCAGCATGTGTCAGAATATTATCGAGCGTGCCGTACTGGTTCAACCATTTCAGAGCGGTTTTCGGCCCGACTTTGGGAATGCCGGGTATATTGTCTGATGTATCGCCGATAAGAGAGAGGTAATCAATAATGGATTCAGGCGGAATGCCGAATTTTTCCGTGACGCCATCCCGATCCAGTTTTTCATTGCTCATGGTATTCATCAGCGTGACATCCTCGCTAACGAGCTGCGCCATATCCTTATCCGCTGTGACGATGATCGTTTCGAAGTTCTGTGCGTGGGCTTTTTTTGCCAGTGTGCCGATCACATCGTCTGCTTCGATGCCCTCTATGGACAGGATGGGCCAGCCGAAGAATCGGATCGCTTCGTAAATGGGGGCAATTTGGCTGACCAGATTATCCGGCATAGCGGTGCGGTTGGCCTTGTAATCGGGATAAATATCGTCCCGAAAGGTTTTGCCCTTTGCATCGAAAATGCAGATGGGATATGCTGCTGAATAATCCTTATCCAGTCGGCGCAACATATTCAGGATGCCGTAAATGGCGCCTGTCGGCTCACCGGAGGGGCTGCGCAGGTCAGGCAGAGCATAATATGCCCGATAAAGAAAGCTGGAACCGTCTACCAATAACAGGGTCTTTTTCATATGCAAGAAAACGAAAAAAGCATTATGCAATTACACGATACGACTGACCTCAGTCGCGCTACTATTTTAAAGGCACGGGAATCATGGAGCATGTTTTCCATTATGTCAGAGTTTATCGAGACAACCGAATATCTGTCTGAATTAAAATCAGCAGTAACGGTTTTCGGTTCGGCGCGCACCCATCCTGACAATCCTTTTTATATTCAGTGCATGGAGCTGTCGCGGCGATTGTCCGATGCCGGTTTTGCGGTTATATCCGGTGGCGGGCCAGGGATCATGGCGGCAGCGAATCGAGGGGCGTTTGAAGGCAAGTCATTATCAGTTGGCCTCAATATTAATCTTCCTGCTGAGCAGTCCCCCAATCGATGGCAGAATATTTCACTCAAATTCCGCCACTTTTTCTCGCGTAAAGTGGCATTTGCAAAATATGCGGATGCCTACGTCCTGTTTCCAGGCGGCTTTGGCACGCTGGATGAACTTTGTGAAGTTTTGACACTGATCCAGACAGAAAAATCCCGTCGCATTCCCGTTATTTTAGTCGGGTCCGATTTTTGGAATGGTTTTCTCGAGTGGCTAAAGCATGTTCTGATTCCCTATGGCACACTCTCTCAGGAAGATGTGGATCTGATGAAGGTCATTGATGAGACGGATGAGGTGCTGGAAGAAATCTTCAAGTTCTATCAGACGCGTTCAACGGGTCCGTCAGATGAAGAAAGACAAAAAATGATGTATCTGTAAAATCAAGTATCACGATCGTAGAAGCGTTTGTTACAATAACATGATCATTTATCCAAGTGGTGTGACGAATATGCGGGGATTTTCAATTTTCAGGCTGTTTTTATTTTTTGCCGCCCTTATTGCGGTACCGTTTGCTATGGCTCAGGATGCGGGAAAGAATACACAACCTGTTGAAGAACTTGAATTGATTGATGAAGTTGAACAGCCGACTATTACCATTCGCAAGCCGGATGCAACCAGGGAAATAACCGAGCGCCGGGAGTCTGGTGTTGTCAAGGAAATCAAGGTTCAGACCGGTGTTAGCACCTATTATCTTTACCCGAATGAGCCGGTCGGTAGCGCTTTTCGTGATTCGGCATCGACAACGGTTCGCCCTGCTTTATGGCGGGTCCATGAGTTCGATATGACCGGCCAGCGACCGGATGAAGGCAAAGGTGAGGCGGATGAGGGCTTTGACTATACCAGCGATGCGCCTGTGCCGCCGTCATCGAAATAGCCCGATTGTTGCCGCCTTATCCTGAACCGGATTTTTTCCATGGCCGTATTTACCTTCGTCAGCATGCAAGAGCTTATTCCCTGGTTGTTCCATTATGATGTGGGACAGGCACAGGAAATTCGGGGAATCGCTTCCGGCATAGAGAACAGCAATTTTTTCGTGACGACGGATCAGGGTGAGTATGTACTCACCCTATTTGAAAAACTGACGGTTGAGCAACTCCCGTACTATCTCAATCTCATGTACCACCTTGCAGGGCATGGAATCAGGGTTGCCAGCCCGATTCCGGATAGGGAAGGCAAGATTTTAGGAATGCTTTGCGGCAAACCCGCTAGTCTTGTGACCAAACTCAGTGGCGATTGGCTGGAAAAGCCGATACCATCTCATTGTGCTCAGGTTGGGCAGATGATGGCGCGTATGCATCTCGCAGGCAAGGGTTACCCGCATTATCAGCCTAATTTGCGTGGACTTTCCTGGTGGCTGGAAATCATGCCGCAAGTACAGGGTTATCTGTCGGACGATAATGCCGTTTTCCTGCAGGAAGAAGTGCTCTTACAGAAAACGTTTTCGGAAACGGCTGTTTACAGTAGGTTGCCTTCAGGTCCGATTCATGCCGATCTGTTCCGGAATAATGTCATGTTTGATGGAGACGAATTATCCGGTTTTTTTGATTTTTATTTTGCGGGAAATGATACCTGGCTGTTTGATGTTGCGGTTGCCGTCAATGACTGGTGTATCCGATTGGATACGGGGGAGTTTGATGAAATGCGTTTGCGGGCCTTTCTTGATGCTTATCAGGCGGTTCGTCCGTTTACCCCTGATGAGCAGCAAGCCTGGCAGACCACATTAAGGGCGGCGGCATTACGCTTCTGGCTGTCCCGGCTTTACGATTTTTATCTGCCGCGCACGGCAGAAATGCTGACACCGCATGATCCGACTCACTTTGAACGAATTTTACGATTGCGTGTAGAGAATACTGCACCATCTTTATCAGTATGAAAACAATGGATGCTCGTATGGGTTTGACGTGGATACGGGAAGGATTTCAGCTTTTCCGGAAACGCCCGTTTCTTTTGACCAACCTTTTCATTGCCTATTTCCTGTTGATGATGATTGTAGGAATATTTCCACTGATCGGAATGATTCTGCCGCCATTGATTGCACCCAGTTTTTCCGTCTTTTTTCTTCAGGCCATTGATGACGTCAATGAAACGCGACCGTTTAGTCTTTCACGCGCGCTTTCCGTTTTTAACAAATCCGTCATATTGCGTTTACTGGTGCTGGGCAGCTTGTATTTCCTGGCATCAGCCATTGCGGTCTACCTCTCAAGTTTTGTAGACGGCGGCATATTTATGCGAGCCATGGGCGGCGAACAGTTTGAAGTGAAGACGCTGCTCGAATCCAGATTCAAAGAAGCTTTCATGGTGGCGGCTGCCCTGAATTTCCTGGCACTTTTGTTTTTCTGGTTTGTTGCGCCACTGATAGCATGGAAAAATATGCCTGTCGGACAGTCTCTTTTCTATAGTTTCTTTACCCTTATCCGTATCTGGAAAGCATTTTTGGTTTATTTGCTGGGGTTACTGCTTTTCGGTTTTTTCGTTCCCATGCTGTTTAATACGCTTATCATGATCATGCTGGGGAAAAATATAGGCTTATTTTTCACTTTTTCCATGTTGATGATCATAGCGGTTCTAGTATATTGTTCGTTTTATTGCATGTATATTTATGCGTTCGGAAAACCTTCCTCAACAACACAAACGTAATTTCTTTTTCGCCCGATTTTTTACCGGCTGCATTTACTCATAGGACTTGAAATGACCAATCTGCCGCCTTCCGTCAAAGCTGAAATACTGGCTGAAGCGTTACCTTATATACAGAAATTTCATGGCAAGACTATTGTTGTCAAATATGGCGGCAATGCGATGGTGGAAGAAAGACTAAAACATAGTTTTGCGCGCGATATTGTGCTGCTGAAACTGGTTGGCATGAATCCGGTTGTGGTGCATGGTGGCGGGCCGCAGATTGACAATGCACTCCGGAAAATCGGAAAAAGCGGTACTTTCGTTCAGGGAATGCGCATCACCGATGAGGAAACCATGGAAGTGGTCGAATGGGTTCTCGGTGGCGAAGTCCAGCAAGATATTGTGATGCTGATTAACCAGTATGGCGGTCAGGCAGTCGGTTTGACGGGCAAAGACGGCGGATTGATTCATGCCAAAAAAATGCAAATGCCTGATCCGGAAAATCCGGGGCAGTTTATTGATCTGGGTTTTGTGGGTGAAATTACGGAAGTCAATCCCGCTGTTGTCAAAGCGCTTCAGGATGATGCATTCATTCCGGTTATTTCTCCGATTGGATTTAGCGATGATGGTCAGGCCTATAACATCAATGCGGATTTGGTTGCAGGTGAAATAGCCAAGATTCTTGGGGCTGAAAAGTTGATTATGATGACCAATACACCGGGCGTGCTCGACAAGAATGATCGTCTGCTTCCTGATCTGAGCGCCTCGGAAATTGATGTCCTGTTTGCAGACGGCACGATTTCCGGCGGGATGATGCCTAAAATTTCATCTGCGCTCGAGGCCGCCAAATCCGGGGTAAAGACAGTACATGTGATTGATGGCCGTATTGAACATTCCCTGCTTTTAGAAGTTCTGACGGAACAGCCTTTTGGCACAATGATCCGTTCCAGTTAGGCATTATTCACAAAATTACAAGATTGATCTGGCACTGTGAAAATTGAAACGATGTCTATGAATCGTACATACTATTAACCCACATGTGCATCGTTCTCTCTGTCTGAGACAAGAAAAAATGTCACATCTGAGTTTCTTAAATGTATTGATAACGGTGAGTATTCCTGTAAGGTAGAAATTACCGTTGGAAGTTTAAGTAAAGGAGAAAAATCGTGGGAGAGAATATACAAAATGTAAATTACAGATTAAGGAAGCGTGGGCTTGCAGACAAAAGGTGGCTTGAATTGCATGATAAAGGGATTAGGAGCAATGGATTTTGCGCATACTGGGCGGAAGGGCATGTAATAATTGAATTTTCTGCAAGCAATGAAGATGAATTTTACGAACAACTGAAAGCAGCCATAAAAATGATGCAAGAAGATTTTTTCAATTCATTGGTATCTTCACTTCTGGAAGTTAGAACCATAACTGGCGAATGGAAGTCTCCAGTAGACAACACCGGTGTCGAAGTTTATGTTCCCACCCCAATTCCACCAACAAAAGGAATGGAGTTATACGAAAAAGTCACTAAATTACTTAAAGATGAAGAGATGTTGATTAAAAACGAAGATAAGAAGTTATATGAAAGATGCCTTGAAATGGATAAGAATTACAAAGCCAAGTTCATTTGGGAAAATTAGCTCGTAAACTGAAGTTGTAACCTGACACATGGGGGGAATACCCCAGCGTTTCTGTTGATAGCTTTAGAAACTAGGTGCATAAATCTACAAAAAAGCAGCCTGCGGGCTGCTTTTTTGTAGATAAAATCAAGCTATTAATAGCGTTGCTGGCGCAATTTCTGAATCAGGGAAAGCTGGGCCATCGCCATTGCAATTTCAGCTTGTGCCTTGGCGTAATCGATATTGGATGTCTGATTCAGCAGTGCATCTTCAGCTTGCTGTTTCGCTTCACGTGCCTTGGCTTCATCCAGATCCCGACCGCGAATGGCCGTATCAGCCAAAACCGTAACGGAGTAAGGCTGTACTTCAAGTATGCCGCCAGCGACAAAAACATACTCTTCTTCGGCCTGGTCGGGACGCTTGATGCGAACGGCGCCTGGCCTGATCCGGGTGATAAGCGGCGCGTGCATGGGCAAAATGCCCAATTCACCCATATCTCCTGGAAGGACCACAAATTCCGCTTCACCTGAAAAAATCAATTCTTCAGCAGAAACCACGTCTACATGTATGGTGTTTGCCATGTTTGAACCTTTATATTCGCTCAAAAATTCCTGTACGGCTCCAATTTTTCAGGGTTGCTTGGCACAACCCTGTATTCCGTAACCAGGATGCGGTTTACATCTTGCCCGCTTTTTCAACCGCTTCTTCAATCGCGCCCACCATATAGAATGCTTGTTCGGGCAGGTGATCCAGTTCACCGTTGACAATCATCTTAAAGCCTTTGATGGTATCTTTTAGCGACACATATTTGCCTGGCGCGCCGGTAAAGACTTCTGCCACACTGAATGGCTGGGATAGGAAACGCTGTATTTTTCGGGCACGGGCAACAATCAGTTTATCTTCCTGTGCCAGCTCATCCATTCCCAGAATTGCAATAATGTCTCGCAGTTCCTTATAGCGTTGCAGGGTGCCTTGTACGGAACGAGCAACATCGTAATGTTCCTGGCCGACAACGTTTGGATCAAGCTGACGAGATGTGGAATCAAGCGGATCTACCGCAGGATAAATACCTAAGGACGCAATATCGCGGGAAAGAACGACCGTTGAATCCAGATGAGCGAAGGTTGTTGCCGGTGACGGGTCTGTAAGGTCGTCAGCCGGAACATACACGGCTTGAATGGAGGTAATCGAACCGACATTCGTCGAGGTAATGCGTTCCTGCAATTTACCCATTTCCTCTGCCAGCGTCGGCTGATAGCCTACCGCAGAAGGCATCCGGCCAAGCAGTGCGGATACTTCCACACCTGCCAGAGTGAAACGGTAAATGTTATCAACGAAGAAAAGAACATCACGTCCCTGATCACGGAAACTTTCGGCAATGGTCAGGCCGGTCAATGCGACGCGAAGCCTGTTGCCCGGCGGCTCATTCATCTGGCCGTAAACCATGGCGACTTTATCCAGAACATTAGAGTCCTTCATTTCATGATAGAAGTCATTGCCCTCGCGAGTACGTTCGCCTACGCCAGCAAATACGGAAAGTCCTGAGTGCTGTTTTGCAATATTGTTGATCAATTCCATCATGTTCACGGTTTTGCCTACGCCCGCGCCACCGAACAGACCCACTTTCCCGCCTTTGGCAAACGGACAAATCAGGTCAATGACTTTGATGCCTGTTTCCAGGAGTTCCTGGGAAGGGGAGAGTTCTTCATAGCTTGGCGCCTTGCGGTGAATCGAAGCGCGCTCTTCCGTTTGCACGGGGCCTGCCTCATCAATCGGATTACCGAGCACGTCCATAATACGGCCAAGCGTGGCTTCACCAACCGGCACCATGATGGGCTTTTCGGTATTTTTGATGACCATGCCACGACGCAGCCCGTCTGAAGAGCCAAGTGCAATAGTACGGACAATGCCGTCCCCCAATTGTTGCTGAACTTCCAGCGTCAGTTCAGAGCCTTCCATTATCAAAGCATCGTACACCCTGGGCATTTTGTCGCGTGGAAATTCGACGTCAACCACGGCTCCGATACACTGAACGATTTTGCCATCCGCCATTTTTCGTTCCTTCAAGTATTAATAATTCGTTTTAAGCAAATTCTGATGTTAAATTTCGTTAAACTGCAGCAGCACCTGCAATAATTTCCGTTAGCTCGGTTGTAATCGCTGCTTGACGGGTTTTGTTATAGATGAGTTTCAGCTCGGAAATAACATTGCCGGCATTATCACTGGCTGATTTCATTGCCACCATCCGCGCTGACTGTTCGGATGCGATATTTTCCGCAACCGATTGATAAATCAGTGCCTCAACATAGCGTACCAGCAGTGTGTCAATAACGGCGGGAGCATTTGGTTCGTAAATGTATTCCCATGAATGACGTGCGTTACCGGTTGCCAGTGTCTCACTAGGCAAAGGGAGCAACTGCTCGATAACCGGTATCTGCTTCATCGTATTTTCAAATTTGTTGTAGCAAAGATAAATCGCATCCAGGTTTTCAGCCTGATATTCGTCCAATAGCACCTTGACCGGACCTATCAGGCGATCCAGACGAGGAGCATCGCCCAGCTGTACCGCATGAGAAAGAATATTGGCTCCAATCCGGCTCAGAAAGCCCAATCCTTTGCTACCGACTGCCACGGTGACGATTTTTTTGCCGGCTTCTTCCTCTTCCCGCATCCGGTTGGTTGCAATCCGTAAGATGTTGGTATTCAAACCACCGCACAGCCCTTTGTCGGTTGTCACAACAACAAACCCGATCCGCTTGGAATTGTCGCGTGAAACCGTAAACGGATGTATATATTCCGGATTGGCTTCAGCCATGTGCGCTGCAATACTTCGGACAATATCACTGTATGGTCTGGATGCCCGCATCCGTTCCTGTGCCTTGCGCATTTTGGATGCGGCAACCATTTCCATTGCCTTCGTGATCTTTCTCGTATTTTCTACGCTCTTGATATGACCACGTATCTCTTTACTTGATGCCATCAGGCGTACTCCTTATGCGTTAAGACCGTCAGTCATTCCACAGCGGGAGCAAAACCACTGCCCTGTTTGTAGTCCGCGATTGCTGCCGCAATGATATTTTCGTCTTCTTTTTCAATGCGCTTGTTATCTTCAATCTTCTTCAACAATTCAGCACGGTTTGTCCGCATGTAGGCATGCAAGCCTGTTTCAAAAGGCAATACGTTTTTAACTTCAATGTCATCCAAAAAGCCCGAGTTCACGGTAAAGAGCGAGATGGCCATCAGTGAAATCGGCAGTGGCGAGTATTGCGGTTGTTTAAGTAGTTCCGTCACACGAGCGCCGCGGTCGAGCTGTCTGCGGGTTGCATCATCCAGATCGGATGCAAATTGCGAGAAAGCTGCGAGTTCACGGTACTGCGCCAGATCGGTACGAATGCCGCCCGACTGGCCTTTAACAGCGCTGGTCTGCGCGGCGCCGCCGACACGAGAGACGGAAATACCGGCATTAATGGCAGGACGAATACCCGAATTGAACAACGATGTTTCGAGGAAGATCTGTCCGTCTGTAATAGAAATCACGTTGGTCGGCACGAATGCGGAAACGTCACCTGCCTGCGTTTCAATGATCGGCAGTGCCGTCAGTGAGCCGGTTTTGTCTTTGACTTCGCCATTGGTAAAGTGCTCGACGTATTCAGCGTTAACACGCGCGCCGCGCTCAAGCAGGCGGGAGTGCAGATAGAATACGTCACCCGGATAGGCTTCACGACCCGGAGGACGGCGCAACAGCAGGGAGACCTGGCGATAAGCAACAGCCTGTTTTGACAGATCATCATAAATGATCAGTGCATCCTGGCCACGGTCACGGAAATACTCGCCCATGGTGCAGCCGGCATAAGGCGAAACGTACTGCATGGCGGCTGATTCGGATGCGGTTGCCGTAACCACAATGGTATAGTCCATCGCGCCATGTGCTTCAAGCGCCCGGACGGTATTTTTGATGGATGAGGCTTTCTGGCCGATAGCGACATAAATGCAAATCATGTCCTGGCCTTTTTGATTGATGATGGCATCAATCGCTACAGCCGTTTTACCGGTTTGACGGTCACCAATGATTAATTCGCGCTGGCCGCGTCCAATCGGCACCATGGAGTCAATCGCCTTGATGCCGGTTTGCATCGGTTGAGATACGGATTGACGTGCAATAACGCCCGGCGCAATTTTTTCAATCGGGGCAGTCAGCTTGGCATTAATCGGCCCTTTTCCATCAATTGGCTGACCTAAGGCATCAACGACACGACCGATCAGTTCCGGACCAATTGGCACTTCCAAAATGCGGCCCGTACATTTGACGGTGTCGCCTTCTGAAATATGCTCATATTCTCCCAAAATAACGGCGCCAACGGAATCGCGCTCGAGGTTCAGCGCCAAACCGTAAGTGTTTCCGGGAAATTCCAGCATCTCGCCCTGCATTGCATCGGAAAGTCCGTGAATGCGGCAAATACCGTCGGACACGGAGATAATCGTGCCCTGATTGCGAATCTCAGCGGTATCGCTAAGTCCTTGGATCCGACTTTTTATCAGTTCGCTGATTTCAGACGGGTTGAGTAGCATACTAACTCCTAAATTTGTTCACTCGGTTCGTGTCGAAGCAAAACGATTAATTACGAAACAAGGGTTTCCTGCATTTTCTGCAGTTTTGCGCGTACAGACAGATCAAGCACTTCATCTCCGATCGTGACGACAACACCACCGATGAGCGATTTGTCTTCGGTAATCGTTACATTCAGTTTACGCATGAAACGCTTTTCCAGTGTTTTGAGCAATTCCTGAAGCTGGGCATCTGACAAAGGAAAGGCGCTGGCGATTTCGGCATCCGCAGTTCCTTCATTTGCATTTTTCAACTCATGGAATTGCACACCGATTTCCGGCAGCAGGCTTACCCGATCATTTTCGACCAGAATTTCAATGAAGTTTCTCAGTTCGGCATTCTCTGTCGTATTTGCCAAAGAAAGCAGAACATCCACGATCTGGTTTTTCTCCAGTTTGGGATTGATCGCCAGCTCACGGATATCATCATTGGCACCAATTACAGCTAATTTTGATACCAGAGATGCCCATTGGGTTATATCTTCATTTTTTGCTACCCGAAACAGTGCTTCGGCATACGGACGCGCAATAGTGGCAAGTTCCATAAATTACAGCTCAACAGCTAATTGTTTCAACAGTTCAGCATGAGCAGATGCATCCACTTCACGTTTCAGTATCTGTTCTGCCCCCTTGACGGCCAGGACAGCAACTTCGTTGCGTAATTCTTCCCGTGCACGCTGGACTTCAGCCTGGGTTTCAGCTTTGGCCTGTTCTATAATTCGCGCAGCTTCTTCCTGGGCGCTCTGTTTTATGCTTTCAGCCAGCTTGTTCGCTGTGCTTTCAGCTTCATTCAGACGCTTCTGGCTTTCTTCACGTGCTTTGGTAAGCTCGACCTGAACGTGTCTTTCGACAGCGATCATTTCTTGCTTACTACGATCTGCAGCAGCCAGTCCATCCGCTATTTTTTGTGCCCGCTCGTCAAGAACTCTCATCAACGGCGGCCAGACTACTTTCGCAGTAAAAATAGCGAGAATGATAAAAACCACGAATTGCGCGAATAAAGTCGCATTTAGATTCACGGCAAATTCCTTTTCAAGAAATAACTTTTATGCCGGCAGCTTCAGAAAGAAGCTGCTACGGCATCATTATGGTTACGCTCCGAATGGATTAACAAACGCAAACATAACTGCGACACCGACAGCGATCAGGAATACAGCGTCAACCAGACCGGCAAGAATCAAAACGTTGGTTCTAAGCGGGTTCATCAGTTCAGGCTGACGGGCAGAGGATTCAAGGTATTTGCCGCCCATGATGGAGATGCCGAGAGCGGCTCCGATTGCCGCCAGACCAATGATAATACCGCAGGTTAAAGCGATGAGGCCGGAATTAGTCATGATGTTTCCTTAATTGATTGATAAGTTGAAATAAAAAACAGGTTAATAAAAAAGTTTATGGTTTATAAACAAAAAACGGAATTAGTGTCCTTCGTGTGCCAGTCCGAGATAAACCAGGGTCAGCATCATGAAAATGAATGCTTGCAAAAACACAATAAGGATGTGGAAGATGGCCCAAATGGTCCCGGCAATCAGATGCCCAAGGAACAGGAATGAACCGCCCAGCGACAGTGCCGCATATCCGCCCAGCATGGCAATCATGAGAAACAGCAGTTCCCCCGCATACATATTGCCCCACAGTCGCATGGCAAGAGAAACCATTTTGGAGAAGTATTCAATAATGTTCAGCACAAAATTGAAGGGGGCTAAGAAGGCGCCGAAAGGCGAGCAGAACAGTTCATGCAGAAATCCGCCGATTCCCTTGACCTTGATGCCAAAATAAAACATCAGAATAATAACGCCAAGCGAGATGCCGATAGTGCCGTTCAAGTCGGCTGTCGGTACGGCGCGATGGTAGTGGATGTGGGCATCCAAACCGGTCCAGTGGAAGAGTTGGGAGAACAAATCCACAGGCAAAAAGTCCATGCAGTTCATCAGGGAAATCCAGACAAAAAGCGTCAACGCAAGTGGTGCGATAAAACGACGGTCACCATGAATCTGTGCTTTTGCCTGGTTGTCGACCATTTCAGCCAGCATTTCAACAATGGATTGCATGCGTCCAGGCACGCCGGCAGTTGCTTTTCTTGTAACCAGATACATGACCAAGCAACCGATAATACCGCAGGTTACTGACCAGAAAATGGTATCAAGGTTGATGATGGAAAAGTCAACAATCTTGTCCTGGTGGGATGTACCAAGGTTTTGGAGATGGTGGGATACATATTCTGCCAGGGAAGGCGTTTGGTTCGCTGCGGAAGCCATAATTAATTCTTGTGTCTAAACAATAAAAAAATATAACTTTTGAGTGAAATAACGAAGCTCACTGAAAAGAAAAGCCAATTTACATCCTTGTACAGCCAGAATACCGCTATGACCAGCACCAGTGTTAAGGAAATTTTTACAAATTCCAAAATAAAAAATGCAGAAGCCTTTGATTTTTTTAGCAGATGATCATTCAGGTACAATCCGGAAAACATCATAATATTAGGGATCACATAACTTAATCCCGCCAAAATGGATGAAATTCCTGCATGTACGCCACCAAGCAATCCGGCTGCCAAAGCAGTAACAACGGCAATTATCAATTGCAACAAAATAATTTTGGTCCATTTCATATCAAACCCTGTAAAACTTGAAAAAGACCATGCTATTTCCGGGCATTGTCAATGACCCTAATAAGACAATGTTTTTCCCTTTGTGCAAAATCAAACTCACGAATTATACTTGCCGAATTTAATCCAAGTCAATGACACTTTTTTATAAAAAAATAATTTATAGAACTATATTTTTGAGGTAAATGTCGATTGAGGCAAATGTTGAATTAAATGAAAATAGATGTTTTTGAAAGCAAAAATACTATTTTGATAGATATTGGCGAAAATAAAACAAAGTTTTTATTAATCCGGCAAGGCGTCTTTTTCCAATATCGTTTTTGGGCTTATAAAAGGTTAGGGAATTTTCGATAGGGTTGCATTGGCGAGCAACTCGGATATAGCGTGTTGCATCGTATCAATCAGCCAGGTCGGATAAATGCCGATCAAGACGACAAAGACGGCTAAAATGCTCAGCGCCAAAAATTCTCGTCCGCTAATGTCATGCAGGTTGGCGACATGTTCTTTTTCGACAGGACCAAAAACAACGCGCTTAACCATCCATAAAGAGTAGGCGGCGCCCAGAACCAGTGCTGATGCTGTAAGCAGACCTAGCCAGAAATTGGCACGAACCATGCCGATGATGACCATGAATTCGCCAACAAATCCGGATGTGCCGGGTAAGGCACAATTGCTAATCGCAAACAGGACAAACAATGTGGCAAATCGCGGCATGGTGTTGGCAATGCCGCCGTAATCCGTGATTTGGCGGAAATGAGTCCGGTCATATAGGATGCCGATGCAAAGAAAGAGGGCGCTGGATATGAAGCCATGGGAAATCATCTGGATCAGGGCGCCTTCGATGCTGACTTGCTGAAACAGAAAAAAACCCATTGTGACAAAACCCATATAGACAATGGATGAATAAGCAACCAGTTTTTTCATGTCCTTTTGAGTCATGGTCACAAATCCAATATAAATAATGGCAACCAGTGACAGAGCAATCATATATCCGGCGAGGTAGCGGCAGGCGTCCGGGATAATTGGCAGCATAAATCGGATAAAACCGTATCCGCCCAGTTTGAGCATAATGGCGGCAAGCACAATAGAGCCTTCTGTTGGCGCTTCGACGTGTGCATCCGGGAGCCAGGTGTGAACCGGCCATATCGGTAATTTGATGCCAAAAGCCAGCAGGAAACCGAAAAACAGCAAAATTTGTCTATCCAATGGGATAGGGAGTGCCTGCCATACAAAAATGTCGAAACTATCCGTTTGCAGGTACAAATAAATGATGCTTACCAGCATGAAAAGAGAACCGAAAAACGGATACAGGAAAAATTTGAATGCGGCGTAAATCCGTTTTTCTCCACCCCAAATACCAATGATCACAAACATCGGGATAAGCGTGGCTTCAAAAAAGGCATAGAAAAGCAAGCCGTCGAGTGCGCAGAATGTGCCGGTTATGAGACCGGAGAGAATGAAGAAAATACCAAGGTATGAGGCCAAGTCTTTTTTTTTCGAATCCCAGGCGGTCAAGACGACAATGCACAGTACAAAGGCGGTTAATACAATGAACCAGAGTGATATGCCATCCAGTCCAAGAAAATAGTTAATTTGAAAACGTTCGATCCAGGTTATTTTTTCAACGAATTGCATACCGGCTTTTTGGCGGTCAAAGCCTGCGACGAGCAGCAGGGAAATGCCGAGGCACAGGAGTGACCCGGCCATTGAAAAATAGCGGACGACGGCGGGTTTGTTATATTTTCCAGCCAGGAGGACAAGAATCCCGAAAAAAACCGGACACCAGATGGTCAGGCTCAATAAGGGGAGATCGAAAACAGACATGCTTGGTATTTTATCCCGGTTGCTGAGTTATCCGAAAAAATCATCGGCAAAAATAAAACAGAAAACAGAGCAGGCTGATGATCATGACGAATGCATAGTGGTACAAATATCCTGATTGCATTCGTTTCATCATATCGGAAAAGCGAGTGATCAGCTTGGCGGAGTTGTTTACGATAAAACCATCCGGTGACTGGGATTCGCCGGTTTTCCATAGTTGGTTTCCAAAAAGCAGGGCGCACCGTACGACAATTCTTTCGCTGAAATTGGTGAGACGGTTGAATGAAAACAGCCGTTCAAAAAATTTGGAACCCATTGTCTGCAATTTTTTATAGATTGCGGCGAGGCCGTATTGACTAAGCAGCAGCCGATATGGGATAGAGACTATTTTTGCCAATTTTTCCGGAAAAGACGGATTGATAAGATAAAAATAGGCCGCAGTTCCAATTCCTGCAAGGGCAAACAGATAAGAAGGGGAAAGTAAGCCATGCAGAGCCATGAATAGCGGGCCGGAAAAATGCGATGAGAGCTTTTGCATAGCAGGAAACCGCGCTGCATCAACGAAAATGGCCGATGCGAGAAAATCGCCGAACAGGATGGGCTCAACCGTGAACCAGCCGATTAAAAATGATGGGAGTGCCAGAACAATCAGCGGGATTGTCATGGTGCGGGGTGCAGGACGCGGCTTTTCACCAGGCAATATGCCGATATGTTCATTGGGAGCCAGTTTTTCGTGTTCGGCTGTCGGATCGGGGGGTATTTTACCGAACCGTGCTTTTCCGTGAAAAACCAGGAAAAACAACCGGAATATGTAAAAAGCAGTTACGAAAATACTCAATGATGTCGCAATGAGAGCGAAACGGCTTCCGAAAATACCCTGGTTCTTTGCTAGAGCGGTGATGATGCTTTCTTTTGAATAAAATCCCGAAAAAAACGGCATACCTGCCAGGGATAAAGAAGCGATAAGGGTCGTAATCCAGGCGGTTGGCATATACTTCCAGAGCCCTCCCATGTTCCGGATATCCTGGTCATGGTTCATGCCGACGATGACAACGCCGGCAGCCAGAAACAGCAATGCCTTGAAAAAGGCGTGCGTCATCAGATGAAAAATAGCGGCTGAGTATGCGGATGCGCCCAGTGCGACCGTCATATAACCCAGTTGGGAAATGGTCGAATAGGCGATAACTTGTTTGATGTCGTGTTGAACCATGGCGACAAGCCCCATGAAGAGTGCTGTGACCGCGCCGATAACAAGCATGCATGATAGGGCGGTATCCGATAGTTCAAACAGGGGAGATAAACGCGCTACCATGAAAATACCAGCCGTCACCATGGTGGCGGCATGAATCAGAGCGGAAATCGGTGTGGGGCCTTCCATAGAATCAGGCAACCAGACATGAAACGGGAACTGCGCCGATTTGCCCATGGCGCCTGCAAGAAGACAAAGGCACGATACGGTCATCAAATTCCAGTCTGTGCCGGGCAGTGTCATTGCCGCAATTTCAAGACGCGCAGAGAAAATCGTGTTGAACTGGAAAGAGCCGGTAATTGAAAAAAGAAGGCCGATTCCGACAATAAAGATGGCATCGCTGAAGCGGTTAATCAAAAATGCCCTTATTCCGGCGGTGGCTGCTGTCGGTTTTTCATACCAAAATCCAATCAGGAGGTAAGACGCGAGGCCAACCGCTTCCCATCCGAAAAAGAGCTGAAGAAAATTGTTTGCCATGACCAGCATGAGCATCGCGAAAGTAAAGAAAGCGATACACGCAAAGAAACGGCTATTACTCGGATCATCCTTCATGTAGCCGATGGAATAAACGTGTACGGCCAATGAAATAAACGTGACAATACACATCATCAATGCGGTTAGGCCATCAACGAGAAAGCCGATGCCAGCCTGAAAGTTTCCGGAATTGACCCAGCTATAGATAGGTTCATGGAAAATGATTCCCTGACGGGTAGCGTGTAATGCGTACAGGGAAATCAGGAAGGAAATGAGCACACCTGATATGGTGAGCAGATGGGATATTCGTGAAGAGATGGGTTTGCTGGAAAAACGGGTGCCCAACAGCGCGACAGCAATGGCTCCTGCCAGTGGCGCCAGTGGTGCCGCCAAAAGCAGAGTCGCGTTCATTTGCCCCGTCATGAAAAAGTTGTGTGAAATTGAAAATCCGGGATCAGCCAGTCCGAATTTTCATGGTTAAGTGATGGGTTGGTAAATCATTGGCAGGTTTGCCCGACATGATACCAAATCAGGGACAGTTAGGAAACGTTTCAGGTCAGAAAGCTTGAAGGTCGCCAAGAGCAGGACAAACAGATGCTTTTCTCTTTGCGATTTTTTACGTTTGGGCAAGCGGTTTGGTTAAGCGAGATGTAATCGATCCCCGATTGGGGGATCGATTATCAGGTTCGGTTATTTTTTATCCGGCACGTACTGGTTGCTGCGCCGTTCATTGCCAATGGTTGAGACAGGCCCATGTCCCGGAATGAATTGGACATCGTCCCCAAGCGTATACATGTTTTCGCGAATGGATTTGGCCAACGCATTGAAATTGCCGTTAGGGAGATCGGTCCGGCCAACGGAGCCCGCAAAAAGGACATCTCCCGACATCACCACCTTGGTTGGCGCATGAAAGAAAATCACATGGCCGGGCGAATGGCCCGGGCAATGAAATACTTGGAGGGTTTCATTGCCGACGGTAACGGTATCAGCCTGGTTGAGCCAGCGGTCCGGTTTGAATGGCGTGCCGGCGGGCAGTCCCCACATTCTGGTTTGGCTGGTCGCCAGGTCATCCAGAAGATAAGCGTCTGCTTCATTCGGCCCTTCTATAGGGACGCCGTACTGGTCAGCCAGTGTTTTTGCTCCGCCGCAATGGTCTAAGTGCCCATGCGTTACCAACACTTTTTCCAAAGTCAGATTTCTTTGTTCTATGGCTGCTGCAATTTTGGCAATATCGCCGCCTGGATCGACAACAGCCGCTTTGTTGGTGTTTTCATCCCACATCAGGGTACAGTTCTGCTGGAAGGGAGTGACAGGTATGATCTGAAATTTCATAGTGCCCTAAAAAAATAGATTTAAGGAATGGGTGTTTTTATTGGTAGAAAAATTCAGGTATTTTTAGTCCTGTTTTGCCAAAATACCAGAAGTCGGTTAAAACCGGTCGTGCAATGATATTTTGACATAATACTTCTTCTGCATGAAATGTTTCACTTTCTTCATGCCGGATTTTTAGACGCGGGTGGGCAGTGCTGCAAGGATTGCTTTGGAAATTTGCTCATGATGGATTCCAGTGCTCGAAGTTGTTCCCCGCTCAGATTGTTGAGACGATAGACGCGTTTTTCTGTGATGGCACCACGCGGCGCAATTTGTAGATCTGAGATACCGGCTTTTTCCAGTGTTGCGACATGATTGATGGCAGCTTCGTGGGTTTTAAAAATGCCGAGTGAAATGGCCCATCGCAGTTTAGTCTGATCCTTGATGATGTAGCTCTCAATCCCTTTTTGCTTTAATTTGCCGATTCGGGCTTCAGCCGCTTTCTGGCTGGCTGGTGGCGGGATAAAGACCATGTAAGTACTGCCTTCCTGAGCAGAGGTGAAGCTGATATTTTCAGGGCGTAGCGAAAGAGAGGGTAATTGCTGTTCAAAGCCGATTGCTTCCGTTTTACTGAAATGGCCAATTTCAACACAGGTTCCGGCCGTCGTCATATCTTGGCTTATTACCTGGGCTTTTGCGATTGCCCGGTTGATTTCATCTGTTGACAGCAAGCGGATCTGGTCTTCGCGGTACTGGTATGAAAGACGTTCCGGCTCGTGTTTACCGCTAGATGGCGCGTCAAAATAGGTTTGCTGAAATACAAACAATACAACATTAGCAGCGAGCAATACCCAGAAGAAAAACTTCAGCATAATGGATCCAATGCGCATTTTCCGGCATCCGCAGCATGCAGGCCGACCAGTACCAGATTATCCACAATTTGGGCGGGAATAGAAAGGTAGGGGAAGACAAGTTTTGCCGCTCCGCCAGATAAAATACACTGGACGTTTTGCAGATGGCGGGCATGAACCATAACGGCATGTTCGATTGCGCCTGCCTGTGCTGTCATGCAGCCGTTACGAATGGCATTGATGGTATCGGTGGCAAAAGCCGGAATCGTTTCGGTCATCTGTCCGATGTCCGGAAGCAGTGCCGTATTGTCAGCCAGAGCATTGGCCATTAATCGCAAGCCGGGCAGGATCATGCCGCCAATAAAGGTTCCATCTGCTGTTAAGGTGTCGATTGTCGTGGCGGTGCCGCAAGTGACCACGATTAGGTTTTTGTTCGGGAAAAGTGAGCGTGCGCCAATAAGAGAGGCAAACCGGTCACTGCCAAGTTGCGTAAAATTCACATAGCGGTTTGTTACACCGGCTAGTGAGGGGGCTGATGTAAACCAGGCAATACGGTCGGGTTCCGGATATAGTTTTTTGATCTGAGCAGCAATATTTTCCTGTGCAGCTTTACCGGCTACGTTTGAGATGATGACACGTTTGATGGCATGTTCTGACCGTTTTTTTTGCAACAAGCCATGAAGTGTTTCCAGTTCATCATACGTTGTTTCACCAACGTGCAGCCATGCAGCGCGATCAGGCGTTGCCGTTGTTTCAGCCGACGCGAGCGCCCATTTTATCGACGAGTTTCCGGCATCAATCAATAAAAGCATGGCGTTGCCTTTTTTCAAGAATCATTCTACCGTATCCGTCTATGCCGGTACCGGCTTGTTTTGGCCGTCCATTATGAAAGCGGCATGGCTTCGGTGGTGGGTTGGTCAATTTGTGTTCCCGATTCATCTGGTCGTTGCAGGTTGATTCCAATTCCGATGATAACCCAGTTTTCATTTGCATTTTGCCGGCTTATATCACAAGGATGTTCGATAAGAATGCCATTGGGCTATGTGAGCATGGTGAAAATATCGAGCTGGCGATAGTGTCTGGGTAAGAGAAACACCAATGGTAAAAGACAATCATTTTACAGGCAGGGCATTTTGAGATTTCCTTTGGGGCTGCTGTTATCATAAAACACAAAAGAGGCCTGAATATTTACATAGTCATTGATGATTCCGGTGTGTTGCTTTTACGAGCGTGTATTATATTCAGCTCAATGTCGATTTAGATACAGGAAATGACGTATATGCCTTTGAACAGAGGGTATGCTGAAAAAGTGCCGGCGCTTCAGATAATCGAAGGAGATCAGGTCATTGCCAGCGGTTGCTGGTGTGTGGAACAACTGGTTTCCAAGCCTGTGTTTTCGAAGCTCCAATCTTTTATCAAGATGGTGATAGACAAGCGGCGTTTTTCGTGGGATCTGTTGCAAATAACGGAATTGGATTATGTCGGGGCTCAGTTTTTGTGGGATGCGTGGGGCCACGCATTGCCTTCCCGCCTGAAAATGCTTCCAGAACATAAGGCGCTGTTTGATCGGTTGGAGAAAACCGGCGTACTGGAGTTAAAGGAAGTAGAAAAACCATATGCCGGTTATGTCGCATTGCTCGGTAAGTTATGGAATCAGTTCCAAAGCCATACTATTGATATGGTTACATTGACAGGGCAATTTATTCTGGATTTTTACCAATTTGTTTTAAATCCTCGGAAAGGCCCCTGGAGAGAAATTTCAGCCAATATTTACAATGCAGGAACGCGTGCCGTTGGCATTACGGCGCTCGTGGGTTTTTTGATTGGCGTTGTGCTTTCCTATCTATCAGCGCAGCAATTACGCAATTTTGGAGGGGATCCCTTTTTGGTCGATTTACTGGGGATCGGCATTACACGTGAATTGGGGCCGCTACTCGCCGCTATTCTTGTGGCTGGACGATCCGGGTCATCCATGACGGCGCAGATTGGCGTGATGCGTGTAACAGAAGAGTTGGACGCTATGCAGGTTATGGGGATGTCGCATGGGTTTCGGCTGGTTTTACCCAAGGTGATTGCCTTATCCATCGTGATGCCGTTGCTGGTGATGTGGACCAATATTGTTGCGCTGGTGGGAGGCATGTTGGCCGCCCAGGCTTCAATCGGTTTGTCGGTAAATTACTTTATTTCTTCCTTGCCTAGTTCGGTGCCGTCAGCCAATCTGATCATCGGCCTGGGAAAAGGTGTGGTATTTGGAGCATTGATTGCGCTGATTTCCTGCCATTTTGGTCTCAGAATCAAGCCCAATACGGAAAGTTTGGGGCAGGGGACGACCAGTGCCGTTGTGACGTCCATTACGGCGGTTATCCTGGTTGATGCTTTATTTGCCATTATGCTTCAACATGTGGGATGGTCATGAATGCGCGTTTAGAACCCGATGTGATCCGAATTGAAAAACTGTGGACACAGTTTGGCGATCATATCGTCCACCGGGATCTGGATTTGTCTGTAAAACAAGGAGAGATTGTTTCACTTGTCGGAGGATCAGGTTCCGGCAAGACGACCTTGCTGAGAGAAATACTGGGATTGCAAAAACCCAGTCGGGGAAAAGTATCCATTCTGGATAAGGATATTTCCAATGCCAGTATCGACGAAAAGAAATATCTTTACAACCGGTGTGGCGTGCTGTTTCAGCAGGGGGCGCTTTTTTCAGCGTTATCCGTGCTGGAAAATGTCGCATTGCCCATGCGGGAATTGGGGGTATTGCCTGATAAACTGATTGAAGAATCCGTTTTATTGAAATTGCAGATGGTGGGGCTTCAATCGGTTGACGCCATGAAAATGCCTTCCGATTTGTCAGGCGGGATGATAAAAAGAGTTGCCCTGGCACGGGCATTGTCGCTGGAGCCGGAGTTGCTTTTTCTGGATGAGCCGACCGCAGGACTTGATCCGCTCCTGTCAGACAGTTTTGTCGAATTGATACGTTCTCTCCATAGCGAATTGAATCTGACGGTTGTTATGGTATCGCATGATCTGGATTCGATTTTGCAATTATCCTCACATATTGCAGTACTGGCAGATAAGCGTGTGATTGTGAATGGAACACCACAGGAGGTGATAGAAGTGGATCATCCTTTTATTCGTGAATTTTTTCTGGGTGATCGCGGTAAACGCGCCTTGACAGGTGTACCGGATCTGATCATTCCCAAATAGCAGGAGGGTGAATAATGGAAAGCAAATCTCACGCACTGATGGCGGGCCTTTTTACACTGGCTCTTTTGGCGGCGGTTTTGCTGGGTGGATGGTGGTTAAATCGCGATAGAACAGAATTGGTCCCTTATGTGATGGCAACCAAACTCTCTGTTGCGGGGTTGAACCCCCAAGCAACTGTCCGTTATCGTGGATTGAATGTTGGCAGAGTGACTGAAATCCGCTTTGATTCGGCCGTTCCTGGACAAATACTGGTTTTTTTCGGGGTTCGTCCGGAAACGCCTATGACGAAATCAACCTTTGGTATGCTCGTTTTCCAGGGTGTTACGGGCATGGCTTTTGTTGAACTCAATGATGACGGCAGTGATCCACAGCCGCTGCCCAGCTCGAATGAACGGATTGCCCAAATTGAAATGCGTCCAGGCCTGTTGACGGATTTGCAGACCAAAGCCAATGCCATACTGGATGAAACCCAAAGAATTACCAAAGAAGTATCAACCTTTTTGGGACCGGAAAATCAGGAGGTGTTGATGAATACGTTTAAAAGCATTAATCGGGCAGCGACCGAAATTGAACGGTCTTCCCGGGACCTTCAGCCGACGTTGGCTAAACTGCCTGGTGTTGCGGATAAGGCAGGCCAAACGATGGAATCGGTTACAGCACTTTCGGACGAACTAAGAGAATTGAGCCAGAACTTGACTGCTTTTGCCGGTAACAATACGACGTCGGATTCCGTAATAAGATTGCAGTCTCTGGCGGAGGATTTACATACATCGCTTCAGTCCATCAATAGCACGCTGGACCAATTCCGTCAGCGGCCTGCCGGATTGTTTTTTGGTGCTCCTGGTCCGGCACCGGGGCCTGGTGAGCCAGGACATCGTGCATCATCCCAGTGATTCTACAGAGGTTTGCTCATGTTAAAACGAAGCCATCTTTCCCTTTTTAGCTTGTTGGTGGTATGTTGTTGGCTATTGTTCGGATGTGCGATCAATTCACAACCATCTGCCACTTTGTATGATCTCGGTCCGGTATCGTCTGCGCAGACCAACAAAGTATTTCCTCCTGATATGCCCTTGCTGGTGATTTCTCGTGTTAATGCGCCAAGCTGGCTTCGTAATACCATGATGTATTACAGACAGGCGCAGGTGAACGATCAGCAGACCCTGTTTTATACGCTTAGCCGATGGAGTATGCCGCCGCCGGAATTGTTTCGTGATCACCTGGAATCCCGCATTGTCGCTGCCGGCGGTGTGATTGAGGGAACAAGAGCAAATAAAGCCGGGCAATTACGGTTGATCGTGCATATCGAAGATTTTAGCCAGTATTTCCAGGATGACTCAACCAGTGAAGGCCGAATTGCATTGCGCGTTTCTATTTTTGGTAAGGATAGACTGGTTGCACAAAAGAGTTTTTTTCATAAAGTGCCGGCACCCAGTCCGGATGCACCAGGCGGTGTGCAAGCGTTGTCTGTCGCGGCAGATGAGGTTATTACGGAGATACTGCACTGGATTGTGGAAAACCGTCAAGCAGGATAAAGCGGCATAACTATGGTCAATCGCTTTTCCAGGACATTTCACAGTCCATCGTCTTTTTTGCGGGTCGCATTGCTGGTGTATGTTTTTCTCATTGTTTACGCCAGCTTGTATCCTTTTTCCGGCTGGCAGTATGCGGGTGTTTTTCCATTAGCCTATATCACGGCACCCTTGCCCCGTTATTGGACCTGGTTTGATCTTCTGGTCAATATTGTTGGATATATTCCTCTGGGAATTTTGCTTGTAACAGCGGTTTCGCCATTATTGAGCGGTATCAGGGCATTCATTTTTGCTTTTGCCGCCGGAACGCTTCTGTCCCTGAGCATGGAAGCCTTACAGTCCTATTTGCCCAGCAGGGTGCCTTCCAATGTCGATTTAATGATGAATGCCGGCGGTACATTTATCGGCGCCTTTTTGGGGGTGATCGTATCGCCGACTATATTCAGAGACGACAGCATTCGTTATTACATCCGGCGCTGGCTGCAAGGCGAATCCAGCCGAGGGCTGATTATTCCCATGTTGTGGCCACTGGCGCAGATTTATCCTCAGAATTACCTTTTCGGGCACGGGGAGGTTTTGTCGGTGTTTTCAGAGTGGCTTTCTACTTTTCTGGATAAGCCGATTGATCTGTCTTTTGAGATTATGGGGGGAATACAACTGACAGCAGAACAGTACTGGCTTTCTGAAACCATTATTACTGCAACCGGAATGACGGGTGCAATCTTGATTCTTTTATGTATGCTGCAAAAAAATGCGCCGAGGGTATCGCTGGCATGCTTGATGTTACTGATGGCGTTGCTGTTCAAAATTTTGGCATGTGCGCTATTTTTCCAGCCCAGCAATGCGTTTGTTTGGCTGACGCCAGGTGCGGCTGGAGGATTGCTTGTCGGTTTGCTGATGCTTTCCGGCCTGATTTTTTCCCCGCCTCCGGTTCAGCGACGTATGGCTGTCTGTATGTTGTTGATCAGCCTGGTTATGGTTAATATTCTGCCGGATAATCAATATTTTCTGTCTACGCTGCAAACCTGGTCTCAGGGAAAGTTTCTGAATTTTAATGGCGCAGCCCGTTTCATGGCGATGGTATGGCCTTTTTTGGCGCTCTGGTTTTTATTCCGGTTGATTTACAACAGGTACTATAGTGAGTAATATGTATTTCTAGACGGGCGGTTTTGGTGGTTCAGGATGATCGTATGGCTTGCTCTGACGATGAATGGAGAGGCACAGATTGAGATGAATGCAAATACGGAAAGATTTTATGTTGCCGGTCCGGCAGGCCAATTGGAGTGTGCATTGGATTTGCCTGAGGCGCCGCCAGTTGGTATTGCGCTTTTAGCGCATCCGCATCCGCTTTATGGCGGAACAATGGATAACAAAGTGGTGCAGATAATGGCGCGTGCCTTTATCGGGCTGAATTACGCATCGGTTCGTGTGAATTTTCGCGGAGTGGGTCATTCAGCGGGAGCACACGCCGAAGGGCTGGGCGAAGCCGAAGATATGGCGGTTGTCCTGGAATATGTCAAAAAACGGTATCCCGATTTGCCGGTTGCGTTGGGCGGCTATTCGTTCGGGACATATGTGCAATCTTTGTTGCAGCAGCGATTGGCCTCTGAAGGCAATCCGCCTGAACGGATGGTGCTTGTCAGCGTGACAGCCGGAAAGTGGGCAGTGGATACCGTGCCAAAAGAAACCATTCTGATTCACGGCGAAACCGATGAAATTATCCCGTTATCCGATCTTTTTCAATGGGCGCGGCCACAGGATTTGTCGGTTGTGGTGGTGACGGGAGGAGATCATCTGTTCAATCGCAAGCTGCATCATATTCGCCGGATTATTGGCGAAATGTGGCACCGATGATTCGGTATAATATCATTTTATAGTCTGTCTTGAATTTTGGATGAAAGCATAAGCAAAGCTTTCTCCTCATTTGTTTGTGTAATGAAAAAAATACAGTTTTTCTTTTTGGTTTTACTGCTGGTTTTCGGTGTTTTTACGGCCTCATCTGCGCAGACTGTTTCTCCTCCGACTATTGTTGCCCGTTCTTGGTTGTTGCTGGATACGGTTAGCGGCCAGATATTGGCGTCTCGGGATGCTTACAAGCGGATTGAGCCTGCGTCCCTGACAAAATTGATGACGGCTTATCTCGTTTTCAGCGCGATACGGGAAGGACGCTTGAGTCTGAATCAGTCGGTGACGGTTTCTGACCAGATACGGGAACTCAACAAAAACGGCTTAAGAATGTTTATTGAGCCGCGTGTCCCCGTGAAAATCCAGGATTTGCTATATGGCTTAATTGTACAGTCAGGCAATGATGCGGCTTTGGCACTGGCGGAAGCCGTATCTGGTGATGAAGCCGGTTTTGTAGTGCTCATGAACCGTGAAGCAGAACGCATGGGCATGAAATCCACCCATTTCAGCAATCCCTATGGCGCACCGGATAAAGATCACTATTCCACCGCCTATGACTTGTCCATTCTGGCTGCCAACCTGATTCGGGATTATCCGGAGTTGTATAAAATTTATTCCATTCGTGAATTTACTTATAACCGCATTCGTCAGCGTAACAGTAATCGCCTGCTATGGTTGGACCCCACTGTCGATGGCGTGCAAGCCGGCCATACGGAAACCAGCGGATACAGCCTGATTTCGTCTGCGAAGCGGGAAGGCGCTATTGGGGAGCGGCGCATGATGACGGTTATGATCGGTGCCAGTTCTGACCAGATGCGAGCGCAAGAAAGTTTGAAACTCCTCAATTGGGGATTCGAGAATTTTGATACGGTCAAGTTGTTTAAGAGAAAACAGGTTATTGCGATGCTCAATGTCTGGAAAGGATCAAAAAGCGAATTACCGGTTGGGTTTAATTTTGATGCCTATGTTAGCGTGCCGAGAGGGGCATCGACGAGGCTGAAATCGGTTCTTGAACGCAAGGAGCCGTTGGTTGCGCCTATTGATGAAAACAGCCGGGTTGGAACGCTGAAGATGATGTTGGATGGAAAGGTTATTTCGGAGTTGCCTGTCGTTGCACTGGAACAGGTTGGTGTTGCCAGTTTTCTGGGCAGGATGTGGGATACAATCCAACTCTGGTTTAAATAAAGGGGAAACGCGATGCAATCCAATCGCAATGAAGAACTGATTGAGTATCCTTGTGATTTTCCCATCAAAGTTATGGGGGCAACCCATGATGATTTTTTGCCTGTTGTGACGGAAGTGATTCAAATGCATGATCCGGATTTTGATGTAACCACGATTGAAACCCGGACTTCCGCCAAGGGCAATTATCTCGGTATAACTGCGGTCATCCGTGCAACCAGCCGGGTTCAGCTTGATGATCTTTATAGAGCGCTGTCATCCCATCCTATGGTCAAAGTGGTTCTCTGATACGGCAAAGACGGATGTTTCTTCCGTTTTATCGGCATGTACAGACAGGGTGGGATGGTTTGTTGAAGCGGATATGCGATGGCCGTGACGGATTTCATTACTGTACGTGATCTTGGGCGGATGCCTTATGAACCGGTTTTCAAAGCCATGAAAACCTTCACGAAAAAACGGTCTCCCGACACGCCGGATGAAATCTGGCTGTTGGAGCATGAACCCGTTTTTACATTAGGCCAGGCGGCAGACCGGTCACATTTGCTTGATCCCCATGACATCCCGGTTTTTCAGGCGGACAGAGGCGGGGAGGTTACTTATCATGCGCCGGGCCAGGCGGTGGCTTATCTTCTCATTGATCTCAAAAGGCGGACAAAAAACCGGCTATTTGTCAGGGAATTTGTCCGGCAGATAGAACAGGCTGTGATTGATACGCTGGCGGTCTATCATTTGTCCGGTGAACGGCGAGCCGGTGCACCGGGTATTTATCTGGGACTGGATGCAGTTCCCCAATCATGGCAGGGCGCCAAAATTGCGGCACTCGGCCTTAAGGTGTTGCGTAACGGTTGTACCTATCATGGACTTTCGTTAAATGTTTCAATGGACCTGCAACCTTTTTCGTGGATCAATCCTTGCGGTTATGCGGGGCTTGTCTCATCCGACATGAAAATGACAGGGCGGAATGTGTCCGTATCTGAAGTGCAGCATGAACTGGCTCACGCGCTTTGCCGCCAGATGCAGGCTCAGTTGGATTTTAAAGGTAACCGTTTGCCATCCGTGATGGCCGCATGAAAAAAGAAAATGCGTTTGCAGGAGTCTGCTATGCCTGAAAAGGAAAAACAAAAAGGGATAAAAAAAACAGGGCATCTTCCTATCAAAATGATGTCTGCCGAACGGTTATCCAAGCCGGAATGGATTCGGGTCAAAGCCGGTTCTCACTCGACTCGTTTTTATGAAATCCGGGATTTGCTGCGGCAGCAAAATCTGGTGACAGTCTGTGAGGAAGCCGGCTGCCCGAATAAAGGCGAGTGTTTTGGAAAAGGGACAGCGACGTTTATGATCCTCGGCGACAAATGTACCCGCCGCTGCCCGTTTTGCGATGTGGCTCACGGCAGGCCGGATATGCCGGATATCCGTGAACCTGAAAAGCTGGCGCAAACGGTGGCGTTGCTGAAATTATCCTATGTGGTAATAACATCAGTAAATCGCGACGATTTACATGATGGCGGGGCCAATCATTATGCCGCCTGCATCCGGCAAATCCGGGTACAGTCGCCTCAGACCCGGATTGAAATACTGACACCGGATTTTCGTGGACGGGACGGGAAAGCCATTGATATTTTAGGAGAGGCATTGCCGGACGTCTTAAACCACAATCTTGAAACGGTTCCGCGTCTTTACCGCCAGGCCCGGCCTGGTGCGGATTATCGCCATTCTTTGACATTTTTGAAGCGGTTCCGGCAACATTATCCGGAGATTCCCACCAAATCCGGATTGATGGTCGGGTTAGGTGAAACGGATGAGGAAATCCTTCAGGTGATGCAGGATTTGCGTGACCATGATGTCGATATGCTGACAATCGGGCAATATCTGATGCCTTCACCCCACCATCTGCCCGTTACGCGTTACGTTCATCCCGACACATTCAGCATGTTTGAAGAGGCTGCCTATCGGATGGGGTTTGTTCACGCGGCAGTGGGGGCATTGGTCCGCTCAAGCTATCATGCCGACCGGCAGGCGCATGCGGTCGGCATTGGATAGGTTAACGATCAATGTTTTGGCGTCAGCCTAATTCGATTAAGGCAATATCATCTTCGTCCAGACCAAAGAGTTGGTATACGATGAGATTTATCTCGCTTTCGGTTTGTTCGAGTTTTGAATCCATGTAGGAGACAGCTTCTTTTTCCTGGTTAAAATAACCAGACCAGACTTGCAGATCGCCGGCCGGAATGTCGACACCGAATGAAGTAATGACTTCATTGCGGAAGGTCGAAAAATCATGCGCAAACCAGCTTAACAATTTATCGCTTATTTTGGCGGCCAGCTTATCCGGCGACAGATTAAAGGCGGCCATGTTAGGGAAATGGCGGATGGTGTCACGCCGGTCTTGTGCCGTTACCATGCAGAATTGGCCGAGTTCGCCAAGCCGGGCGCGTACCAGTCCGTTGGCATCGGGGATGGGCAGTGCTTCAATCAGATCGGCTTGCATGGTGTACATACCGTCATCCGTTTGGTGGGATAGCGTGGTGATCAATTTGGCAAGTGCTGTTGAATTCAGCAGGGCAAGCAGGAAATAATCTGCATTGGGAATATAAAAACTATCCTTGCCGTATTGTGCGTCTCCTTCGCCTAGAACAAATCCGGGTTCGGCTTGTAAGCGGCCCGTACCCAGTCTTAATTTGGTCACAACGGGTATATTGGTGTTTTCCGTATGGTCCAGTTCATACCATTTTTGATCCCCTTCACGTTTTTCGAGCTGGCTCTTGAATGGTTCAAGGTGTTTTTTGATGGTGGGATAGGCATCAATGTCGACTTGTCCTTTGGGTGTGTAAATCAGCCAGTGCAAGCGGGAATCCGCGTACCATCTGCGCAGGCTGTCGCCTGGATAGAACGCTTTTAGGATTTCACTTGATTTAGGGTCTTCTTTAATAAGCTGGTCATAAGTTTGCTTGTCGATGACAAAGGCATCATTCATATCCAGGGGAACGCCGGATTGAAGCGGGCTGTAAGCGTCCTTGAGGGTTTGATGTTTTTGCGTGAGCTTGTCCTGCAGGCCGATTGCCACGCTTTCATGCAGCCATTGCATGGTTTTGCCTGACAGCATGTTTTTTGGATTCAGAAGGAGATAAAAACGCTGGTATTCTGCGGCATTCTCAGCCATTTTGATGAGCGAGAAGCGCTCAAAAGCATTCCGCTTATGGGCCAGCGAATACAGCCTGATCTCATCCAGATTGGACAACAGGAAAAACGGACGATCCGGCATTTCCTGCACATGTTGTCTTGCCAGCTCGATCGGGCTTGGTTGCTCGTTTTCAGAAGGAGCGGCCAGGCTGGTTGAAGTTGGTCCCATCAATTTCAGGAGTGTGGCAATCCGATCGTTTTCTTTTTCAAATTGTCCCAATGCGGCATCAAAGTAACTATCCGGCGCGGTCATGTCTTTGAGAGAATAGCCGCTATTATCAGAGGCGGCTTGATAACCGAGCAGGTCTACCAGGATTTTCTGCACGAAGGCAGCATGTTGGGCGGCTTTATCCTGCTGGTTCAGGAGGGCTATGTTTTTGGCCCAGTCTTCAAGGATGCGCTGATGCCCGGATGGAATCGGATCCTGACTGAGCGTATTTTTTAAAACTTGGGTATGGAAAAGATTTTGGTTGGTCGAGGTTTTCAGGTTTTCCATAGATTTTCCTAGATGAAAGATGTATTGGAACCAGGGGATGCTGATGGGTTTTGAGTGTAGCACGAACCCATACGGAACATGGATAGTCGATAGTTTAATCGTGAAGTTGGAAATGGCACAACATGCAGGGGATGATTTTAAGAGAGATTTATAAAAATGTCCGTCATGCAGCGTCATTAAATTGCCGGCAGAACGTCAAGGGAAACTGTCTTATAATCAAGACAACCAAGCGTATCATGTGTTTTCATACTCAGAAAGCTAAAACCGATCATGAAAAGGAATGCAACATTATCAGTGGAGTGGCATGAGAATCTGAGCCTTGGCATGGACGAAATGGATGTGACGCATAGGCGGCTGTTTGAACTTTTTCACATGCTGGCGAGTGTAGAGTCAGGAAAAACAGGCCCGGTTTTTGATGATTTGCGGCGTTATGCGTTGTACCACTTTCAGCTTGAGGAAAAATTGATGCAGACGCATCATATTGATGCGGCATGTCAGCAAGAGCATCTCCTGTTCCACCGTTGTTATATTAACTATATCGATCAAATTGGAAATGTGCTCAGGGAGGATCTGGCTGCTGAACTGGATCGGATTTTGATTTTCTTGTTGCAGTGGCTGAGATGGCATATTTCCACCATGGATACATTGCTGATAAAAAGGATACGGGAACCCGATTCCATGCAGGTTCAACAAGAAATGACCATGTTGCGTGCTGGTGGGTTCAATGATGTGTATGACGAGCTAGGCCAGGAAATCCTGGAGTCTGCCGAACTAAACAAAAGGCTTGAGAAAGAAATATCGCATCGTAAGGTCGTTGAACTGGATTTTGCACTTTCCAATGCCCGTTTTCATGCGATGGTTAATTTTTCTCAGAGCTGGGAGTATTGGGAAGAACCGGATGGACAGATCATGTATACCTCGCCTTCTTGCGAACGCATCACGGGTTATACAGTGACGGAATTCGTCGAAAATCCGGAACTTATTTACGATATTATCCACCCGGAAGATCGCCATATCATGGAGCCGCACCGTCTGAACAGGCAGATGTATGAAGACGTAGAACAAGAGCTTTTGTACCGTATCATTCGGCGGGATGGCAGCATAAACCGTGTTGGTCACAGTTGTTATGCTGTGTATGGCGATGCAGGCCGTTTCCTCGGACGTCGCGGCAGTATCCGCGACAGGAATGAGCAGTATGAACGGGACGAGCAGCAGCGTTTGGCTGAGACGGTTTTTACATCAGTAAATGAAGCGGTGCTGGTCACAGATCAGCATAGGCATATTCTCCGGGTGAATCCTTCCTTTACCCAAATTACAGGCAGGGAATTTGATGAGGTGCAGTACCAGGATGCCGCTAACCTGTTTGAAGAGGGAGAAGATCCCGTACATGTTCTGCGCGTAACTGAACAGATGAATGAAACCGGGTTCTGGCAGGGAGAAATACTGGGCAGGCACAAGGATGGCCACGTATTTGATTGCTGGATATCGATCTATTGCGTCCATAACAAGGATGGGCAGCTTGTGAATTACGTGCTGGTTTTTTCCGATATTAGTGAACGCAAAAAGAATGAGGACAGGATATATAGATTGGCTCACTTTGATTTGCTGACAGGGCTGCCCAATCGTGCATTGCTTTTAGACCGTCTTCAACAAGGATTGCTCAAGGCAAGGCGGGAGGCGAGTCTGCTGGCGGTGATATTTGTCGATCTGGACAAGTTTAAGCTTGTCAATGATACGTTTGGGCATTATATCGGCGATCTGCTTCTCAAAGAGGTCGCAAGCCGGCTTAGAGAGTGTATTCGGGAATCTGATACGGCGGCCCGTATCGGCGGGGACGAATTCATCATTTTGCTGCCGACACTCCAGTCGGAAAATGATGCCAAAGGCATAGGGGGAAAAATTCTACGACAGATCAGGGAAGATTACATGCTGGAAGGCAACAGGATTCATATTGGCGTCAGTATCGGTATTGCCATTTTCCCCGTGCATGGCAATACTCATGAAGAACTCATGACAAATGCAGATGCGGCGATGTATCAAGCCAAACACGGTCACGGTCCATCCGTTGTTTCGTTTGGCGAATTGAAGAAGTGACTTCTGATTTTCAGAGGTGACTTTATTCCAGGCACATTATTTTTTTCCGTTTTTTTTCTTCGCAGGCGTTTCTTGCTGTTTTTGCCGTTCTTTCAGGATACGGGCCACAAGATTGTCCATCACCTGCAACGTCATGGTCTTGGCTTCTTCTTCACTGCCGCTAAGGTGGTTTCCCTTGCTGACAATTGCCAGAGAGGTTACGTATCTGCCATCAATCACGATGGTAGGGACGCCGTCAATCTGATAGGCAGATTGCATTTGTGTGGCGCTGTTACTTAGCGATTGTACGGAAAATGAGCGGAACATTTCCAGGAACTTGTCACGGTCAATTCCGTTTTTTTGCACAAAGTCGGCAATTTGTTTTTCATTTCTCAACGGTATTCGCTTGACCTGGATGGCTTCGAAAATTTTTTGGTGCAGCGAGTTAGTCATTTTACCCATAGCGGACAGGGTATAAAACAATCGCTGTTGCGTGGCCATATTGTCATTGAAGTTCACATGGACCCGTTTAAATACCACGTTACGGTTCTGCTGTTCCTGCCATTTGGTTAGAGCAGGATCAAGCGTAAAGCAATGGGAGCAGAAATATCCGAAAAATTCAATAACCTCGACTTTGTTTCCGGCATCAGTCGGCTGAGGGTTTGTCAACGTCAGATAATCAATCCCACTTCTTGGCGAATCCGGCGATGCGGCAGCGAAGCTTGTTATAAGACCGAATCCGATAGTGAGGAGAAGTTTGACAAACGTCTTCATGGTGATGGGTTTCTGTCAGTTATTTGGAAGGGGATGTCGTAAATTCAATTCCATTTTCCCGGAGTTTATCCTGTGTTGATGTGAGGTCGCTTTGTGCGTAAGGGCCCAGGCGAACACGGTATAAATTGCCATTGGGGGACTTGACTTCTGATATCCGTGCTTCCAGTCCGATTAGAGCCAGTTTAGCGCGTATGTTTTCAGCATCGCTTTTTTCACGGTATGCCCCGGCCTGAAGATAGGTTGTCGGTTTTTCGTTTTCCGGCGCATCTTTGACCGATTCAGCGTTGGCTTCGGCAGTTGCAGTCTTGTAAGCTTCTTTTGCGGCATCCCGGTTGTCGTACATAGGCTGGTTCGGGTCCGAGAAAGGCATGACGGTCGAGGATGAGGATTTGCCCTGTTTACTGAGTTTGCTGTTAAAAGGCATGGGTGATCGCGTAATGATCATGGCAATAATGATAGCGATGGCCAGACCGGTTATTAAGCCGCCAATAAAACCGAAGAGGGTATTGTTTTTCCAGAGCGTGTTGAACTGGAATCTTTTTTGAGGTTGTTTCCGAGCCATTTTGGTTACATTTTATTGGGGGCGGAGACACCAAGCAGCGCCAGCCCGTTTCTCAATACCTGTCTTGTTGCGTCTAAAAGAGCGAGCCGAGCCGTTCTGAGCGTTTTGTCGTCTACCAGGAAGCGTTCTGCATTGTAGTATCCATGCAGTGCGCCAGCCAAGTCGCGCAGGTAAAAGGCGACCTGGTGTGGCCCAAGTTCGTGCAACGCATGTTTCAACACATCCGGATAATCGGCTAACTTGCCCAAAAGGGCAAACTCGTGAGGCGAAGTCAACAAAGACAGATCCGCTTTTTCCAATTGAGACGCTTCTTCGCCGCACTGTTCAAATACTGAACAAATGCGCGCATGCGCATATTGTATGTAATATACAGGATTTTCGTCAGAACGCGCGAGCGCCAGATCCACATCAAATACAAATTCAGTATCCGCTTTTCTGGAAATCAGGAAAAAGCGGACAGCGTCTCTGCCACGGGTAATGTCGCCATTGCCAGACCATTCAATCAGATCACGAACTGTGACATAGGAACCGGCACGTTTAGAGATTTTGACCTCAGCGCCATCCTTGACGACGGTGACCATTTTATGAAGGACATAGTCGGGATAATTGGCAGGGATTCCCATGTTAACAGCTTGCAGGCCGGCCCGGACTCTTGCTACGGTGCCGTGATGATCGCTTCCCTGAACATTAATAACCTTATCATAGCCGCGTTGCCATTTGTTGATGTGATAAGCCACATCCGGCACAAAATAGGTGTAGCTTCCATCTGATTTTCGCATCACGCGGTCTTTGTCATCACCAAAATCGGTGGTTTTCAACCAGAGGGCGCCGCCGTCTTCAAATGTTTTTCCGGCTTTTGACAGGGCATGGACGGTATCGTTAACCTTGCCTTCAGCATAAAGGGATGATTCCAGATAGTAATTATCGAAATGGATACCGAAGGCATTCAAGTCATTGTCCTGCTCATTTCTGAGGTAAGTGACGGCAAAATTCCGGATGGCGTCAAGATCATCAGGATCACCGTTGGCTGTCACAGCCGGACAATTCCGGGCAGTGATGGTTTTTTTTGCCAGAAAATCAGCAGCAATATCGGCAATATAATCGCCGTTATAGGCGTCTTCGGGCCATTGGGCGTCACCGGGTTTTAATCCTCGCGCGCGCGCCTGGACGGAGCGGGCGAGATTTTCTATTTGGACGCCTGCGTCGTTGTAATAAAATTCACGGGTCACTTTGTAACCCTGTGATTGAAACAGAGCGGACAAAGCGTCGCCCAGTGCGCCTTGTCTTCCATGTCCGACATGCAGTGGTCCGGTTGGATTGGCTGAGACAAATTCAACCATGACTTTTTTGCCGTCTCCGGCATGGCCGCGCCCGTAGTTTTCTTTTTGTTGCGTGATAACCCTGACAATAGCCTGTTTGGCAGCCGGGGTGGTGCGTAGATTGATGAATCCAGGACCGGCAACTTCTGCTGATTGAATCAAATCCTGACGATCCGGCTGGGCCAATATGCCGTTGACGATTTCCTGAGCCAGCTCACGGGGATTTTTTTTAAGTGGTTTGGCCAGTTGCATGGCGATATTGCACGCGACATCGCCATGAGATGGATCGCGGGGACGTTCAAGCGAGATAGACGGGCGGATGTCCAGGCCGCTTAAAAGCGGCGTCAGTGCATTTTCAAGCAGATGAGTGATTCGCTGTTTTTGTTGATCTAGCATGGGAATAAACACAGCCGTTTACTGCTACAGTTAACGACACTAATTTTAGTGCAGAAGTTAAAGACAAGTCATGATTATAATCCGCCTTTATTAATAGGGTTTCGTTTTATAAAGAAAAACACAAAAAATGAATGTGCCGGCTGATTTATTATTTTTTGTTGCGAACAAAGGGGGGCAGCCCCCTTTGTTCAGGCAAGTCCCGATTTAAGGTTGAATCGGCAGCGTTAGTTGTTTTCAGTTCCTTGCCTCATTTCCCTGTATTTCTGGGCTTTCCCGCGCCATTTTTTAGGGGATGTTTCCGTGTCAAAGATTTTCTGCTGTTCCGGCGTCAATGTGGCATAAAAGGTTTTTAGCGCAGCCAGTTGGGTTTCCATTCTCGATTGCCGTTCTTTCATCAGTTCTAACGCTTTTTCCATGCGATCCGGAGCCGACAGGCTGTCGAAGTTGATCTGTCCCCAGGGTCTTGTCGGCGTCATGTTTTTCATCGTTGCGGTGGTATAAGTTTGCCATGCGCTTTCCTGGTTTGCCGTCAGCTTCAATTTGTCATGCAGTTCCGCGTGGCGTTTTGTCAGAAATTCCTTCCAGCGTTCCGCGCGGCGGTCATCGCCTTTTTGTGCAGATGGCGCCTGATAGCAGTTTTGCGCTTCATCGGCATAACCCGGGCCATAGCCATAGCAGGGGGGTGCGGCAAGCGCTGTTGCAGCGAAACCTGCTGTGCCTAGACCGATTGCCGCCGTTATGGCTAGAAGCGGTTTATTCCATTTTTTCATTTGCATATCCTTTCATAAGGTGTTGGGAAAAGAAAGTGTGATCAGTATAGGAAGAGAACGCGAATGGAATAAAGCGGTTACATCAATGGAAGTGTAACAATTTGTTTGGGGATAGACTGAATCAAAAGGTTCGGCTTGAGAGAAGACGGCAGAATGACAAAATATTTTGTTACAAATGACACAGCCGTTTATACGCCAATCATAAGAAAGCCGGACTCGATAGAGCCGGGCTTTCCAAATAGGTGTCAAGGTCGTTTATTCTTCGTAGCGGTTTACCAGATGGCCGATACCTTCAATAATCACTTCTACCGTGCTGCCGGGGCGCATGGAACCGACGCCTACCGATGTGCCGCAGGAAATGATGTCGCCCGGTTCCAGTGTCATGTCGTGTGAAATCATGCTGACCAGTTTTTGTGGGGCAAAGACCATATCGCTAATCGGATAATTCTGGCGCTCATCGCCGTTCAGAATGGTTTTAACGGCCAGTTTGCCCGGGTCTATATCGGTGACGATACCAGGCCCGAATGAGCCGAATGTATCAAAACCTTTTGCGCGGGTCCATTGGGCAAAAGTCGGGTCCTTCTGGATGATTTCACCGGCGGTGACGTCATTGCTGCAGGTATAGCCAAAGATATAATCATTCGCTTCTGCTTCCGAAACCTCTTTGCAGCGTTTACCGATAACAATCGCCAGTTCGCCTTCGTAGACGACTTTGCCGTCATAGGATTTGGGTTTTTTGACGACATCGCCATCGCCGATAAATGCCGTGCCCGGTTTTAGGAGGTAAAGCGGTTCGGTTGGTGTGGCGACGCCAAGACGGGATGCCAGCGCATTGAAGTTGTTCCACAGTAGAATCATTTTGGTGGGGACGCAAGGCGTTAATAGTTTCACATCGGCGCGTTTGACGGTCTGGCCTGTTGCCGTGGGGTTGTCAAACATATTGCCGGTATGGACCGCAATATTGTCGCCTTCCATGAGGCCAAAGCCGACCTGACCGCTTTGTTCATAACGTACCCATGATTTCATGTTGTCTCCTTGAATGTGAGGTTTTGCTGATTGTACCGCCCATTCCATTTTGGGGATGGGCCTGATGCGGGAATGAAATACCAAGCATGGCGCTTAGTGTGAATGTCATAAAACCATATGAGATCATACCAATCCTGCATCATCTTTGAAAGTGATATCGGCAATGGGCTTGCTTGAGCGGGTTTGGGACAAAAGCGTGGCGACAACCGTTCTTAAAAGGATGGGAGAAAGAAAAATGCGGCAAACATTCATGTTTGCCGCATTCGCTTATTTGCCGGGTTACATGCAGGCGATCATGATATCGCCAAATTCGGAAGTGGATACTTCATCCGCATCATCCATCAGGCGGGCGAAGTCGCTGGTAACGCGCTTGGAGTCAATGGCTTTTTGCATGGCGTCAATCACAACGTCTGCCGCTTGCGTCCAGCCCATGTGGCGCAGCATCATTTCGGCTGAAAGAATCAGCGAGCCCGGATTGACATTATTTTTTCCAGCGAGGGAAGGCGCTGTGCCATGTGTTGCTTCAAAGATGGCGACCGAATCGGAGATATTGGCGCCTGGCGCGATGCCGATGCCGCCAACCTGGGCTGCCAGCGCATCAGAAATGTAGTCGCCATTGAGATTGAGCGTCGCCAGTACGCTGAATTCATCCGGGCGCAGGAGGATTTCCTGAAGGAAGGCATCAGCCAGCACATCTTTGATGACAATGTTTTTGCCCGTTTTGGGGTTTTGGATGGTGCTCCAGGGTCCTTTGCCGATCATTTCCGCGCCGAATTCATTTTTGGCCAGCGCATAACCCCAGTCACGGAAGCTGCCTTCCGTGAATTTCATGATGTTGCCCTTGTGTACGAGCGTAACGGAAGAACGGTCATTGTCAATAGCGTATTGGATTGCCTTTCTGACCAGGCGTTCGGTTCCCTCCCTGGATACCGGCTTGATGCCGATGCCGGAGGTTGATGGAAAACGGATTTGGTTGACGCCCATTTCCTTAACGAGAAAATCGATGACCTTGTTGGCTTCTGTCGAACCTTCCGGCCATTCAATCCCTGCGTAAATATCTTCCGTGTTTTCACGAAAAATAACCATGTCCGTTTTTTCCGGTTCGCGTAAAGGTGAAGGCACGCCATCAAAATAGCGGACGGGACGCAGGCAGACATACAGGTCCAATTGCTGGCGCATGGTTACGTTCAGCGAACGGATGCCGCCGCCGACAGGCGTGGTTAGCGGTCCCTTAATGGAGATGACATATTCTTTGAGTGCCTGCATGGTTTCATCAGGCAGCCAGGTATTCGGGCCATATACCTGCAGCGATTTTTCGCCTGCATAAACTTCCATCCATGCGATTTTGCGTTTAGCGCCGTATGCCTTGGCAACTGCGGCATCAATCACTTTGCGCATGACAGGCGTGACATCGATGCCGATGCCGTCACCTTCAATAAAAGGAATGATGGGGTTATCGGGTACGTTTAATGAAAAATCGGCGTTGACAGTGATTTTTTCACCATTTGCTGGGACTTGAATATGTTGGTACATGACTGTCTCCGAGTGAAACAAAGATTAAAACATGGCAATATTTGCGAAGCGCCGGCTTTTTCAGACAACGGCACCGTCATTATTACTTTTTTCCTTGACCTGTTTGATAAGGTCTTCACGTTTGATGCCCAGCCGCATCGCAATAGCCGCAGCAACGAAAACGGAAGAATAAATGCTAAATACAATACCGATTGTCAAGGCAATGGCAAAATTGTGCAGCGTTGGCCCGCCAAAAAACAGCATGGCCAGCACCATGGCTTCCGTGGAGCCATGTGTGATGATCGTGCGGGAGATAGTTCGTGTAATGGCGTTGTCGATGACTTCCGTGACACTCGCGCCGCGCATGGTCCGAAAGTTTTCGCGGACGCGGTCGAAAATAATGACGGATTCGTTGACGGAATAGCCCAAAACAGCCAGAACGGCGGCTAAAACCGAAAGAGAAAACTCCCACTGGAAAAAAGCGAAAAACCCCAGAATGATAATGACGTCATGCAGGTTTGCTAAAACGGCGGCTACCCCATACTTCCATTCAAAACGGAAAGCCAGATAGATAATAATGCCAACGACAACAAGGGCCAGAGCCATCAAACCATCGTGTGTCAATTCTTCGCCAATTTGCGGACCCACAAATTCGACCCGCTTAAGCTCAACATCCGGGTTTTTTGCCTTAAGCGCGGCAAACAGCTTTTCGCTCAATTCTGAGGGCGTAATGTCTTTTTTGAGAGGAAGGTTGATGATGACGTCTTGCGCCCGTCCGAAATTCTGGACCTGGAAATCATCACCAATGCCCAATGTTTGCACAGTCGCGCGAATATCCGCCAAGTCAGCCGCCTGCGAGTAGCTGATTTCAATCGCTGTGCCGCCCGTGAATTCATTAGACAGGTGCAGCCCCTTAAAAAAGAGAAAAAAGACAGCCGCAACAAAAGTGGCAATGGAAATGACATTGAAAATCAGCGCGTGGCGCATGAAAGGGATGTCATTTTTGATTCGGAAAAATTCCATAATAAATGCCGTAAGCGAGTGAATAACAATAAAAAGTTCGGTGTGTCCCTGGCTTAATTCCCATCAGGCTTCCATACTTGCCCGATTGACAGCGAATCAATCCGCTTGCGATGGCCGTACCATAGATTGACTAGGCCGCGCATGACAAATACGGCGGAGAACAATGAGGTCAAAATGCCCAGTACGTGAACGACCGCAAAACCTCGGATTGGCCCTGAACCCAGCGTGAGCAGGGCCAGACCGGCAATCAGGGTTGTTACGTTGGAATCGAAAATCGTTGCCCAGGCATGTGAAAAGCCGCTGGCAATGGCCATCTGGGGTGACTGGCCGGCCCGCAGTTCTTCCCGGATACGTTCATTAATCAGGACATTCGCGTCAATCGCCATACCCAATGTGAGCGCCAGCGCCGCAATACCAGGCAGGGTCAAGGTGATCTGCATGAGTGAAAGCACAGCGACCAGCATCAGGACGTTAACAGTCAGTGCCAGTACGCTGAAAATGCCAAACAACATGTAATAAATAATCATGAAACCCGATACAGCCAGAAATCCGTATAACGTGGATTTAACGCCTTTGGCGATGTTTTCCGCACCCAGTTGGGGACCAATGGTACGTTCTTCCACAATTTCCATCGGCGCGGCCAGTGAGCCGGCACGTAAAAGAAGCGCGAGATCGGTTGCCGCCTGGGCGCTTTCCATTCCGGTAATCTGGAATTTTGAACCCAGTTCATCGCGAATGGTGGCAACGGTCAGAACTTCACCCTTGCCTTTTTCAAACAGGACAATGGCCATCAGTTTGCCGACTTTGCTGCGGGTCGCCTGCCGCATCCTGCGCCCGCCGTCACCGTTGAGGTCAATGGCAACAGCCGGAGTATGGTGCTGGTCGAAAGTCGGGGATGCGTTTGAAATATACTCGCCTGTGATGACGGGATCTTTGTAGAGAATAACGGGTGTTCCGTTGCCGACAGTAAATAATTCCGATCCGAAGGGAACGGCAACCGTCATTTCCGTTCCCCGCACGACGGATTCATCAACCATGCGTACTTCGAGCGTTGCGGTTCGGCCAATGATGTCTTTTGCCCTGGAAACGTCCTGTACGCCAGGCAGTTGTACGATAATACGGTCTGCTCCCTGGCGCTGAATAACGGGTTCATTGACCCCAAGTTCGTTTACCCGTTTGGAGAGGGTGGCAATATTCTGCCGGAGGCTGTTTTCCTGCGTTTCCTTCAGTATTTCCGGTCTGAGAGAAAGTGAGAGTTTGTTTTCCGAACCGGGCCGTTCTTCTACAATCATTTCCTGCAACTGTCTTGAGATCAGGTCTTTTGCCTTGTTTCGGGTTTCAGGATCAGCAAACTGTATTTCGATTCGGTTATCCACGCGTGTCAGGTTGGAATAACGGATGCCTTTTTCGCGGAGCTGAATTCTGAGGGCAGACTGGATGCCCTGAATGCGCGAATTAACAGCCGCTTTGACATCAACTTTCATCAGAAAGTGGACGCCTCCTCTCAGGTCGAGCCCCAGGTACATAGGCAGTGCCCGGATGCTTTGCAGCCATTGCGGCGTATTCGATATCAAGTTAAAGGCAATACTGTAAGTGGGATCGGCCGGATTGGAGTTTAGCTTACGTTCCAGCAATTCTTTTGCCTTGAACTGTGTATCGGTATCTGTAAAACGGACGCGAATGGTCTGGTGGATGCCACTGGTTTCATAGTAGATACCATCCGTTGCGATGCCGTCATTTTTCAGAATTTGTTCAATCTGCTGCATGAGGCCGGTATCAACCTTGATCGTCGATTTGATACTGCTGACTTGCACGGCAGGGGATTCGCCGAAAAAGTTAGGAATGGTATAAATAATGCCGAACAGCACGGCAACAACAATGATGAGATATTTCCAAAGAGGATAGCGGTTCATGGTAATTCTGCTTTTTTATCAAGGACCCGGCAAACACATGATAGCCTGAACCGGGTTCAGGCCGGCAAATTAAAGAGAGCCAAGCGTTCCTTTTGGCAGTTGGGCAACAATAGCGGATTTTTGTACAAAAACTTCTGCGCCACTAGCCATTTGCATCGAAACATGGTTTTCAGAAACTTTGGTTACGGTGCCTAAAAGCCCTCCGGATGTGACGATTTCATCTCCCTGGGCAAGCGCGTTAACCATGTCTTTTTGTTCTTTTTGTTTTTTTTGCTGGGGGCGGATCATCAGGAAATACAGTACCACGAACATCAAAATAATCGGCAAGAAGCCGCTAATGCTGTCCATGCTGAAACCGGAAGAAAGAGATTGCGCATAGGCATTCGAAATGAACATGTCAACTCCAGATCATGGTTTAATAAACATGAAATTCTAGCATTGGCAGACGCGTTTGCGTCCATTTCGGCATATATTTGATGTTGCTGTTGCATAAAATCAAATATATCTGCCAATGAAAAATGGATATTCGCGTGGTGAGAGCAAGCCGGATTTGCCATGTCGTGCGGTGAAGCATCGGCGTTAAATGCCCCGTTTCCGTTCGGCCTGAAATGTCCTGGTAAACGCCGTGAAGCGGTCATTTTCTATGGCGGCGCGCATTTCCTGCATCAGTTGCAGATAATAATGCAGGTTGTGAATGGTGGACAGGCGCGCTCCTAAAATTTCGCCAATCCGGTTCAGATGGTGGATGTACGCACGGGAGAAATGGCGGCAGGCATAACATGGGCAGGTTTCATCCAGAGGCATCTCGTCATCCCTGTATCGGGCATTGCGTATCTTGATATCGCCAAATCGGGTGAAGAGCCAGCCGTTTCGGGCATTGCGGGTCGGCATGACGCAATCAAACATGTCAATGCCGTTGGCAACGCCGGCAACCAGGTCTTCCGGTGTGCCGACACCCATCAGGTAATGAGGCTTGTTCTCTGGAAGACGCGGGCCGGTGTGGGAAAGAATCCGCAGCATCTCTTCCTTGGGTTCGCCGACGGACAGGCCACCGATCGCCATGCCTTGGAATCCCATTTCATTTAACCCGGCCAGGGATTCGTCGCGCAGGTCGGTAAACATGCCGCCTTGTACGATGCCAAAGAGCGCATTGGGATTGGCGTGAGAATCAAACGCATCTTTTGAACGTCTGCCCCAGCGTAACGATAGCTGCATGGACTGAGCCGCTTCATCTAAGGTGGCGGGCCGTTCATTGATGAGATACGGCGTACATTCGTCAAACTGCATAACGATGTCGGCATGTAAGGCATGCTGTATCTGCATAGAGATTTCAGGCGAAAGAAAAAGCTTGCTGCCGTTAACAGGGGAGGCAAAACGAACGCCTTCCTCACTGATTTTACGCATGGCGCCAAGCGAAAATACCTGAAATCCGCCCGAATCCGTCAAAATAGGCCGATCCCAGCCCATGAACCGGTGCAATCCGCCAAATTTTTCAATGACATTCATTCCCGGGCGCAGCCAGAGGTGGAAGGTGTTTCCCAAAATGATCTGGGCATCTATCTCCTGTAGCTCAGCGGGTGACATGGCTTTGACTGAGCCATAAGTGCCGACCGGCATAAAAATAGGGGTTTCAATCGTGCCGTGATTGAGGGTGAGTCGTCCGCGGCGGGCATGACCGCTGGTTTTTAGTAATTCAAATTCAAGCATGGATTGGTTTAGGGTATCGGAAAAGCCATCAAAACCCGTATTCTGCCAGAAAGATTCACGTTACGCAGTTTAGCAGCATGGCGTCGCCATAACTAAAAAAGCGGTATTTTTGGAAAACAGCATGTGAGTAAGCCTCCCGCATCCGTTCATAACCGGCAAAGGCTGAAACCAGCATCAGAAGCGTCGATTTGGGTAGATGAAAATTAGTGATAAGGCGATCAACTGTCCGGAAGCGGTATCCAGGTGTAATGAAAATCTGCGTATCTCCGCTTCCGGCGGTTAGCTGGTTTTCCTGTGAGGCTGCTTCAAGGGCGCGCAAGCTTGTTGTGCCGACAGCGATAATATGACGGCCAGCGGCACGGGCTTTTTCGACGGCCTGCACGGTTGCTTCCGGGATCATATACCGCTCGGCATGCATCTGATGTTTTGAAAGGGTTTCAGCTCTTACCGGCTGGAAGGTGCCAGCGCCGACATGGAGTGTGACATGAGCAAATTTCACGCCCTTTTCTTGCAGCCGGTTGATCAGTTCCTGGTCAAAATGCAGACCGGCCGTTGGTGCGGCAACAGCGCCCGGAACACGGGCATAGACGGTCTGATAGCGTGTTTCGTCGATATGACCGGCGCTACGCTCGATATACGGAGGCAAAGGCAGGGCGCCATATTGATCCAGCAGATTAACGACGTTATCCGGAAAGGTCAGCGTGAAAAACGCATCCTGCCGTTCCCCGATTTGAACATCGAAGGCATCCGCCAGCCGTATGACACTTCCTGCTTTGGGTGATTTGGAGGCGCGGATTTGGGCAATGGCCTTTCGTTCATCAAAAATGCGTTCAATCAGCACCTCTATCCGTCCACCGGTTTGTTTGGCGCCGAATAGTCTGGCCTTGATGACTTTGGTGTCGTTAAAGACGAGCAAATCCCCTTCTGAAAGCAGGTCAGCAATATCGGCAAATTGCCGGTCGGCCAGTTGTGCCCCTACCTCCAAAAGACGCGATTCAGTCCGATTCGGTAAGGGCATCTGCGCGATTAGCTCGGCAGGCAGATCAAAGTCAAAATCGGATAAGGTATATGTCATACCGGTTACATGCGTATCGGTTTTAGAACGTTATGATAAAACGTGCCTGTTTCTGAAGGCTATCATTCAGAATCCCGTTTTTTATCGGTATGGGTACGCCCGTAGAAATAGGTCATCTCTGCCAGATAGGCAGCATGCCAGTCTTCGACCTGATCCCATGTAAAGCGCCATTCCCAGGAACCGGTGGGAAGGCCCGGTTCATTCATGCGGTGGGCCGAATCCAGGCCAAGTATATCCTGCATGGGCGCAATCGCATAGCTGGCGATGGAGGCGAGCGCTGTCCGGATCAGATCCCAGTGAATCCAGGCTCCGCTAACACTCAGATAACGCCGGGCATAGTCTCGTTCATGTTCACTGGCGGCATGCCACCAGCCTCGTGTCGTATTATTATCATGTGTGCCGGTATAAACGACAGAGTCCGGCTCGTAATTGTGAGGCAGGTAAAGATTGTCCGGATTATGGTCAAAGGCAAACTGCAAGACGCGCATACCCGGTAGATTAAATGCCTTGCGCAATTCAGTCACGTTTGAAGTAATGACGCCCAGGTCTTCCGCAATGAAATAGAGTGATCCGAGCGTTTTTTTCATGGCACTGAAAAAAGCCTGACCTGGCCCTTTGCGCCATTGGCCATGAATAGCAGTAGGCGCATCGGCGGGGACTTCCCAATAAGCCTCAAAACCACGGAAATGGTCTACCCGGATAACATCATATAGTTTCATCATATGCGCCATCCTGTCAGTCCACCATCGATAATGGTCGGCAGCAATCGCATCCCAGTCATATAACGGGTTTCCCCAGCGCTGCCCGGTGTCGCTGAATTTGTCAGGCGGCACACCGGCCACTACAATGGGGCGTCCGTGCGGGGTGAGCTTAAAAAGTTCCGGACGGGACCAGACATCGGCACTATTGAGCGATACGAAAATAGGAACATCTCCTATTATTTCGATGCCGTTTTCATTGGCATAATTTTTTAGTTTTATCCATTGTTCATGAAAACACCACTGGCAAAATTTCCAGAAATGAATATCAGCAGCATGCGCTTTAGTTGCTTGACGCAAGGCGTCCGGATCACGCATGGCCAGTTTTTCAGGCCAGTTTTGCCATCCTTCATGGGTACCGGTGTTTAAGGCATCCAATGTCCTAAAAAGCGCGTAATCGTCCAGCCAAGCCGCTTCATTTTCGCAAAAGGCAATAAAGGATTCCCAATTCGGGCCTTTTTTCTCCGTAAAAAAACGGCTGGCTGCCATGTGCAGGCGGGCCATACGGAAACGGGTGACAGCCGGATAATTGACCCGCCGGTTTTCAAAAGCGGTATCGGGAGACAGTTCCTGTTCTGTCAACCAGCCGGCGGTGAGCAATTGTTCCAGGTCGATCAAAAGAACGTTGCCGGCAAAAGCGGAGGGGCTCATGTAAGGCGAGTTCCCTGTGCCGATATCAACAAGCGGTAATATTTGCCACAAGGTTTGTTGCCCGGTTTTGAGCCAGTCAATGAAATGATAAGCTGATTTACCCAGATCGCCGGAACCAAAAGGGCCGGGCAGGGAAGTGGGATGCAATAAAATGCCGCTGCGTCTGGTTAGTTTCATATGGTTTTCAGCCTGAACGAGACAGGCTGCTCCTCATGTTGTTAAAAAGGGTGGCAGGCGATTTCTAAAAAAATACTTTGTTTAATGTACAGGCTTTTGACCGGAAGGGGGATGATCCATACCATTTTCTGTCAAGGTTAGGGTCAGCCCTCATTAATTTGTCTGCTGCAAAGCTGCTTAATCCCGTCTGCCTGCGTTGCCGGTTCAAAACGGAACTCGCCGTATGTTCAATACGCCATCGTCCCGCTTTGTCCCTGCGCCTTGGCAGACAGAATAAATCATCTTTTCGCGACGACAAATTAATGAGGGCTGACCCTATTTTTTCTTCCTGTTCAATATCGGCGCCAGATATTTGCCGGTGATGCTGTCTGCGTTATTGGCCAGATCGGAAGGTGTTCCGGTCGCAATGATGCGGCCTCCCCCTTCACCGCCTTCTGGTCCCAGGTCTACAATCCAGTCTGCCGTTTTGATCACGTCCAGATTGTGTTCAATGATAACAACCGTATTGCCCTGGTCGCGCAGACGGTGAATGACTTTCAGCAGCATGTCAATATCGTGGAAATGCAGGCCGGTTGTCGGCTCGTCCAAAATATACAGGGTACGGCCAGTATCCCGTTTGGATAATTCAAGGGAAAGCTTGACCCGTTGCGCTTCGCCACCGGAAAGGGTCGTTGCGCTCTGGCCCAGACGGATATAGCCCAAACCCACATCCAGCAATGTTTGCAATCGCCTGGCAATCATCGGAACCGGTTTGAAAAACTCAAAAGCTTCCTCTACCGTCATGCCAAGCACTTCGGAAATGTTGGTATTCTTATAGGTGATTTCCAGCGTTTCCCGATTATAACGTTTGCCATGACAGACATCGCATGGAACATAAACATCCGGCAGGAAGTGCATTTCCACCTTGATGACGCCATCGCCCTGGCAGGCTTCGCAGCGCCCACCCTTGACGTTAAACGAAAAACGGCCCGGACTATAACCTCTTTCCCGCGCGGCGGGAACGGTTGAGAAGAGTTCTCGCACAGGCGTAAAAAGGCCGGTATAGGTTGCCGGGTTGGAACGGGGTGTCCGGCCGATAGGCGCTTGATTAACAGCAATGACTTTGTCGAAATGTTCCAGTCCGCTAATGGATTCAAAAGGAGCAGGTTCTGTTTGTGACCCGAAAAGATGGTGGGAAACAGCAGCGTACAGCGTATCGTTGATCAGTGTGGATTTGCCGGAACCGGAGACGCCTGTGATGCAGGTCAGTAAGCCGACGGGTAATTTGAAAGTGATGTTCTTTAAGTTATTACCGCTGGCGCCCGTGATGATAAGTTGGTTATCCTTGTTTTGGCGGATACGCTTTTTGGGGAGCGGAATAGACAGTTCACCGTTCAAATATTTTGCCGTCAGGGACGTTTTGGATTGCAGGATGGATTCCGGCGTTCCCTGCGCGACGACGTTACCGCCGTGTACGCCGGCTCCCGGCCCCATATCAATAATATGGTCTGCCGTTCGGATCGCATCTTCATCGTGTTCGACGACTAAAACCGTATTGCCGATATCCCTCAGATGCTTGAGGGTGGCAATCAGACGGTCATTGTCCCGCTGATGAAGGCCGATAGAGGGTTCATCCAGCACGTACATAACGCCAGTTAACCCGCTTCCGATCTGGGAAGCCAGACGGATCCGCTGGGATTCGCCGCCGGAAAGGGTATCGGCGCCTCGGCTCAGGGAGAGATAATTCAGGCCGACATTATTCAAAAAACGCAGACGGGAGACGATTTCATTCACAATCCGGACGGCAATTTCCTTTTTTGATCCGGTTAATGACAATGTTTCGAAATAATGCAATGTTTCATTTAACGGCAGGCGGGTGATTTCGTGAATGGCGCGTTCCTGTTCTCCGGTTCCGACTGTGACAAAACGCGCTTCAGTACGCAAACGCGCGCCGTGGCAGGAAGGACATGCTTTCTCATTGATCAGTTTGGCCAAGTCTTCCCGCACAGCCATAGAATCGGTCTCACGATACCGGCGCTGGAGGTTGTTGATGATGCCCTCAAAAGCATGTTCACGGAGCCAGGGGCGGCCTTTTTCGCTGATATAGGTAAAGGGGATTTTTTCTTTTCCGGAACCGAAAAGGACAACATGCCTGACATTTTCAGGCAGCGTTTCAAAAGGCGTATCGATGTCAAAATCATAATAAGCCGCCAGGCTTTGCAACATCTGGAAGTAAAACTGGTTGCGCCGGTCCCATCCCTTAACAGCGCCTGATGCCAGGGAGAGATTGGGAAACAAAACGACCCGTTTCGGGTCAAAAAATTCGATATGGCCCAGTCCGTCACATTCGGGACAGGCGCCCATCGGGTTATTGAATGAAAAAATCCGGGGTTCGAGTTCCTGCAATGAAAAGCCGCAGATCGGGCAGGCGAACTGGTTGGAGAAAATCTGCGTTTCATTTGAATCCATATCCACAGCCAGCACGCGGCCATCCGCCAGCCGAAGCGCGGTCTCGAAACTTTCTGCCAGACGCTGCTTGATGTCCGGAGTGATGCGAACACGATCCACAACAACATCAATCGAGTGTTTTTCATTTTTTTTCAGCTTGGGAAGGCTTTCCATGTCAAACACATCCGCTTTTTTTGTTCCGCTTTGTACCCTAAACCGGATGAATCCCTGGGCCTGCATCTGTTCAAAGAGGTCTAAATGCTCGCCTTTGCGGTTGTTGACGATTGGCGCCAGAATCATCAGCCGCGTTCCTTCGGGCATGGTCATGACGGCATCGACCATCTGGGATACGGATTGGGCTGCGAGCGTCATTTCCGGGTGGTTTGGGCAGTGCGGTGTTCCAACACGGGCATACAAAAGACGCAGGTAATCATAGATTTCCGTCACCGTGCCGATCGTGGAGCGCGGGTTATGGGAAGACGCTTTCTGGTCAATCGCGATGGCAGGCGAGAGTCCTTCTATCAAATCCACATCCGGTTTTTCCATCAATTGCAGGAACTGGCGGGCATAGGCTGAAAGCGATTCAACATATCGCCGCTGGCCTTCAGCATAAAGCGTGTCGAAAGCCAGCGAGGATTTGCCGGAACCCGAAAGGCCGGTAATGACAATCAGCTTATTACGAGGAATTTCCAGGTTAATGTTTTTCAGATTGTGAGTGCGGGCGCCCCTCACAAGAATAATTTCGCGGTCTTCCATGATGAAATTTTTTGGCTAACTGGCCTTTTATACAGGTTAATTTACTACTATAACGTATTTGCGAAACTTTTACAGAGAGCTAGAACAAAACGCATTCAGGCAGCTAACTTCTGGCATAATGGGTTACATTTTGCGCCAGGCGCATCAAATCAGGCAAAACATTGTAAATATCAGGAGAGCACAATGGCATCGATCAACAAAGTCATCATTGTCGGCAATTTGGGACGTGATCCGGAAAGCCGTTATATGCCAAGTGGTGAACAGGTAACCAGTATTGCGGTTGCAACGACCGATCGCTGGCGGGATAAGGCGACGAGCGAACAAAAAGAAGCAACTGAGTGGCATCGGATATCATTTTTCGGCAAGTTGGCTGAGATTGCCGGGCAGTATCTTAAGAAAGGTTCTCAGGTCTATGTCGAAGGTAGGTTGCGGACTCGGAAATATACGGATAAGGAAGGTATCGAGCGTTATGCGACGGAAATCATCGCTGATACGATGCAAATGCTAGGCAGCCGTCCGGGTGCGGGCGAACCGATGGAAGAAAGAGGCGGTTCGGCAGCCAGGCCGCAAGCGTCCGGCGCATCACGTCCTGCTCCTAGCCGTGCACCGAATTTTTCCGATATGGATGAGGATATTCCATTCTGACAGCTACCCGTAAACGTATTTCGTCTGCATTAAATGAAGCCTCTATTTTTAGAGGCTTTTTCGTAAGTGATAGAAAATTTAGGAAAATGCTCAAAGAATCCGATTTGATAAAACCACGTGTATGGCTTCATGGGAAGTGTTTAAGGTTCACTTAAAACATATCCGTTCATCAAAATGGTCTGATCCAGACAGGGCGGAGATTGGCCTGTCCCGGACTGGAAATGGCAAGATCAATCTGGTCCAGCAGGCGGAGTTTATCTTTATCCAGCACGCCTTTTAGGACGAGTTGGTTGGATGCGTGATCACTTCTGAAAATAGTTGATTTCAACTCTAATGCACCGATAAACTGGCGCAATTCACGAAAAAGAGCGGGTTGGGACATATATTCAAATTGTCCATGAAATCCTTTTTGATGACGGGCTTCACCGTGCGGGAGATTGATTACCAAAGAGGCGAGATATTCCGGTTGAGTCTGATTGACAAGCATGGCTGAGTTGAGCGCGTGCTGCTCACTGAATCGGGCACCTGCGAGGCCATTGATAATCATGACAGAGCGCCTGATTCCCGCATCAGCCAGACGATTTAGGGCATTAACTGTACTTTGCTGCGTTTCACCCTTGTTGATGCTTTTGAGCACAAAATCATCTCCTGATTCGGCACCCAGATAAATCAGGTTGAGACCGGCTTCATGAAGCTGTTTCAAATCATCATCCGATTTACCGGTTACATTTCTGGGAAGACAATAGGAAGCGATCCGGCTGACATTTGGCAGGTGTTTCTCAATAGCGTGCAGGATATTCAGCAGTCTGCGGCTTGAAAGTACCAACGCGTCACCATCAGCCAGAAAGACCCGGCGTACACCAGTCAGGTGCTGTCCTGCCCATTCAATTTCCTTTAGAACCGCTTCTTCCGGCTTGATACTGAATTTTTTCTGCGGTTGGGTATACATGTCGCAATAGGAACATTGGCTCCAACTGCATCCGTTTGTGATTTGCAGAATCAAGGAGCGTGCTTCGCTGGGAGGGCGAAAAAGCGGCTCGATATAGGTGATGGGCGGTTTATGCGGCATGATCACAGTGATTTTGTTAAAGTTGTGCTTTTACGCCATCGACAGATAGTTTCAGCGCCCTGGAAAGGTCATCGATTGCCTTTTCACGGGTTATACCGGTTTGGTAGCGAAGCATCTCTTCGGCTTTTTGGGTGCTGAAAGGCCAGTCATCGGCAAGGAAAGCGCTGCCTTTCCATTCGCTCTTGGGCACGGCGCGGACTTTAGCTTTAGGATTGGCATGATGGACGATCAACTGGGCCAGTTCTTCCCAAGTTAGATAAACACTGCCGAGATTAAACAGTTCGCCTTTCGGGCGTTTTTCAAAGATAGCCAGTACGGCTGATACAAAATCATCGAGTTGCAGAAAATTGCCGCCACTGCCGGCCGGTACTTCCACGATACCCTTTTCAATGGCATCGCGTGCCATGGCCCGGATATTCCGTCCTCCGATCGTTTCGCCATAAGCGTACCAGATCATGACGTTGTTGACCGCCATACCGTGCTGTATGGTATAGATTTTGCTCATTTCTTCTGTGATCAATTTTGCCAGCGCATATGCAGGATTACGTGACAATTCCACAAGATGGGGGTGCGTTTCATCTACGGGATGGGTGGTTGGCTTGCCGTAAGAAACGGTAGTCGTTGCGTTGATGACGTCTTTAACATGGTATTCGACGGCGGCATCCAGCAAATACTGATATGCCTTTACGTCGATATCAAGCAGATCAATGAAATTCTCGGAAAAGCTCCAGGCGAGATGTAAAATGGCATCAACGCCGTCTACAGCCCGTCTGACAAGTTCTTTATCAGCCATGTTACCCGGTATCGTTTCCACGTTATTATCAGCGAGTTTTTTCAGTCCTTCTTCATCTTTGTCCAGGACGCGGATGTGATGTCCCTTTTGTTTTAGGGATTTCACAACATGGACACCCATGTTGCCGCAACCGCCGGTAACAAGAATTTTCATTTTCTTCTCCTTAATAAATACGGATGATGCATAACAAAGCAGGCAGGCATTAAATACGGTATTAGAATGACATTGCTCAGACTGGAGACTTCGAATATTACAGGATTTACAGGAAGAGTAAAATTGGAGCGGCTCTGAAAAGGCACGTATGTTTTATTCTGGTTTGTATCTGCTTTGCGGCGGGAATAATAGGGAAAGCGATTAGCATTGTCTGAAAATAATAAAACGATGAATGAGCAGACTTCCATGCCGAACACCACCAGGGATAGCTGGCGTAGCGTGTTGTATCACTATTTCCGGAGACATTGGATAGCAGTACTGGGAATAGCGATTTTAGTGCTGGTGGTTATGATTTTGCTTGTCCAGAGTTTTATGAAGATCGGGCAGTCAGGTTTTGATCGCGCATTGCAATTGGCGTTGGTTGGTGGCGGTGCCGGTTTTCTGATGACGGCTGCGGGTGCGCTCCCTGCGCTTTTAATCAGGAAAATCCCCCAGCATGTGGAGGATATCATGCTTGGGTTTGCTGCCGGCATGATGCTGGCAGCCAGTGCTTTTTCATTATTGCTGCCTGGATTGCAAGCAGGCATTGATATGACCGGCAGTAAGATCATGAGTGCTGGTGTTGTCGTCATGGGCATGGCTTTGGGAGTTTTGCTGATGCTGAGTCTGGAGCAGTTTGTTCCCCATCTGCACAAGACGATCGGTGTGTTTGGTCCAGGCGCTGAGCGTTTTAATCGTGTTTGGCTGTTTGTTTTTGCCATTTCACTGCACAATTTGCCGGAAGGGATGGCCATTGGCATCAGCTTTGCTCAAGGGAATATGCATGTTGGCATTCCCCTTACAGCGGCCATTGTTTTGCAGGATATGCCTGAAGGACTGGCCGTAGCGCTTGCATTGCGAAGCGCGGGCATGTCTCGTCTCCGTGCGGTTTTACTTGCAGGCGCTACCGGTCTTTTGGAACCTTTCGGCGCGCTTTTGGGAGTAGGACTGACAAGCGGGTTTGCCATATCCTATCCGATCGGGTTGGGTCTTGCCGGTGGTGCAATGATCTTTATTGTTTCACATGAAGTGATTCCGGAAACGCATCGGAACGGGCATCAGACGCCGGCGACGATAGGTCTTCTGGCCGGTTTTGCATTAATGATGATTCTTGATACCATGCTGGGATCGTAAACGAGGATAAAAGGGATAAAAATGCTTGCTGCGATTGACATGGGGTCCAACAGTTTTCGCCTGCAAATCGGCGAATATATGGATGGTACTATCCGTGTTATCAAGACCGCCAGGGAGCCCAACCGATTGGCCGCAGGTCTGGATAAAAACAAGTATCTGACGGATGCTGCCACACAGGCGGGCCTGGAAGCATTACGCAATATCCGCGCGGTTTTGGACCGTTATCCGATCAGTACGGTGCGTGCTGTTGCTACCTATACATTGCGCATTGCAATGAATGCGCCGGATTTTCTGGTACAGGCGGAAGAGGCACTGGGTTATCCCATTGAAGTGATTTCCGGTGAAGAAGAGGGGCGGCTTATTTACCTGGGCGTTGATAATTTACTGTCCAGACCGGAAGAACGGCGTCTGGTGATTGATATTGGCGGTGGATCAACCGAAATGATCCGAGGCAAGGGGAAGACGATTGAACGGGTTGAGTCGTTCAGTATCGGGACGGTGGTGCAAAGCCTGACGTTTTTTCCGGGTGGCATTATAACAACAGATGGTTTTGAGGCAGCCATTTTGTCGGCGCGCAGTCAATTTGAAGATGCCAAATCTCATTATCGCCGGCGGAATTGGCAGGCGGCTTATGGTTCTTCGGGAACGATGCGTGCCATTGCTGAAATTATTGCGGTTAATGCCATTGGCGATGGGCGGCTGACAGGAAAAAATCTGGATCTATTGCGCCAAAAAATGATTGCTGCGAAAAAAGTCAGCAAGCTCCAGCTAATCGGGATTCGGCCTGAGCGTACCGCCTCAATAATTGGCGGACTTTCCATTTTGATTGCCCTGATGCAGGACCTGAAAATACCGGTGATGCATCCGATTGAATCCGGGTTGCGCATGGGTATCATGTGGGATTTGTGTCTGCAATCCACCGAACAGGACCGGCGTGAGCAATCCGTGCATCATTTTATGCAGCGTTACCAGGCTGATAAAAAGCGCGCAAGCTGTGTGGCGGACTGTGCCAGTATTCTTTATGAAAAAATGAGTCCGGATTCAGGTGTTTATAAAAAACAGTTGTATTGGGGTGCGCTGATGCATGAGGTCGGCATGTTTGTTTCGCCGACCAACTATCATAAGCATGGCGCTTATCTGGTTGAAAATGCCGATCTTGCCGGTTTTACGGCAAGAGAGCAAAAGCAGATGGGACGGCTGATTCTTGCCCAGAAAGGCAATCTTCGAAAACTGAACGGCATATTCGACAATCCAGATGCAGTCAAGGCTATTTTGGCAATTCGCCTGGCGGTCATGTTTATGCATTCACGCGTCAATATGGAAATGGATGAGATTCATTTCCGGATAAGGAAGGGCATTGAGGTTACGTTACCCAGAAAATGGTTAAAGCAGTACCAGACGCTTTCGTATTGGCTTGGGAGAGAGCGCAACTGGTGGGAAGAAATCGGTATCCCTTTACTAGTCCGTGAATTTTGAGTGAACTTAGCGTGATAAATTAAAGGTGTTTCCCTTTAACCCGGGCAAGACGGACAGCCCGCTCGACGCTGAGTCGGTTCATGATGACATTGGGGAATTCCGTCCCCAAAGAAAATTGCAGAGTCCCATATGTGGGGTCCTTCAGGCGGGTCAGAATCAGATTTTTTTCCTGTCCGGCAATGAAAACGAAGAAGTCCCGGAGCGCTTCCAGGCTGGTTGTATCAAGATCATTCGTCAGTTCCAGGCTGAGAATAACAGTGTGAATCGGTTCATTGACGGCAGTCATGATTTCTCTGGCCTGCATCAGAATCCGTTCGGTGTTGGCAAAGAAAAGCCCCTGATCCGGACGTAAAATCAGAATGCCCGAAACAGGTTTGGCTTCCGGGAAAGCAACCAGACTGACAAAATCATGACTTTGTCCCAAACGGCCAAGTTCAGATACGGTCGATTTGGAAATTTGTTTCAGCATAATCAAGATGCTGATGCCGATGGCGATGAGCAGCCCCTCCAGTACGCCGATGAAAAGTACCGCCAGAACCGATACCATCGCAATCAGGCGGTCGTTTTGCCATGCGAAGTAGATTGTAAAGGTAGAAGGACGCAGGATCGTCAGCATGGTGTAAATGACAATGCCTGCTAAAACCGGTTGCGGAATCAACTCAATAAAGGGCATTACGGTTGCAAGAACGATGAGGGTAATCAGCATGGCGAAGATGCCGGCCATACGGGTTTTTGCGCCATAAGCTTCATTTGCTGCTGTAGCGGAATAACCTGCGCCGACAGGCATGCCCTGAAAAAGTCCGGATACCAGATTGGAGATGCCTAGCCCTAAAAGATCCCGGTTGGGGGTGATGGCATCGCCATGTTTTATGGCAAAACTGCGAATGGAGCCATAAGATTCTGCGTACAAAATAAATACCATAGCCAGTGATAGTTCAAGGAGATTCATCCAATCCCGAAAAGACAGCGCAGGAATTTTCAGTTCCATGATTTCAAAGTTGATGGTACCGACAAGTGGCACGCCATAAGTCGTTAATGCAATAGCCTTGCTGGTAATGATGCCTAACAGTATGACAACAATGCCTCCCGGCAGGCTACGGATTTTAGCGAGGATGAAAAGACAGGCAATCGTGATTACGGCAATGCTGATGCAGGCGTAATTCCAGTTTTTGAATTGATGTATCAGGTCAATGATGAAATAAAACAGGTTGTTATATTGGGACTGGATGCCAAGGACGGATGTCATTTGCTTGATGATAATGACAATGGCAAGTCCAAAAGTAAAACCGCGCAGGACAGGCCGGGCAATAAAATCCGTGATATTGCCCATGCGCATGACGGATGCCAACAAAAAAATGATACCGGTTGCAATGACGAGCCCACTTGCAAATACCAGCCTCAGACTGACGTTGTTGCCGGCAAGAGAGGCTGTTACAGCAGCAAGCACAACTGCTGAGGAAGATGTGGGTGAAACCATCGCAAAGCGGCTGGAGCCTAGTAGCCCGTAACATAGTAGACCGGCAAAGAGCGCAATAATGCCTGCCTGTGCCGGCAAATTACCGATACTCGAATATGCCAGTGCCTGGGGCAATAGCAATCCGGCGATGGAAATGCCTGCGATTAGATCCGGCCAATTCAGAAAATTCCGGAAAAAACGGAATCGCGATACGATGTCGGTAGGCTGGGTCATAGCAGAGCTAATGATATTTTTTTAGGAAACCCGGTTGTTTTTGTTGTTTTCCTCGGACAACTGTATTTGGCCTCCAGTAGTCAAAAGCGAAGGAGAAATGACTGCTTTCAGCTTGGTTTCGAGATGATTTATTCCTTGTCCCTCAAACCACCATACGTTACTTTTTTCAACATGCCATTGCTGTTGTTTTCCACCTAAAAGCAAAGATGCAAGATAGCCTAAAAGAGGCTGGTGTCCTACAACCAGAACCGTTTTTTCTCCGTCCGGCCAACCGGTAGCGGACAGAATCGCTTCGGGCGTTGAGCCGAGTGCCACGCTATCGTGGATGGTGTAGCTGCGGCCAAGTGCATCTGCTGTCTGGCACGTCCGTTTTGCGGGACTGACAAGGATGAGTGAATTAACAGGCAGGATGGAATTGAGCCATTTTGCTGTCAATGCAGCCTGTTTTAACCCCTCTGCCGATAGCGGTCTTTCCTTATCTGGGGTACCGGCTGATGCATCAGCGTGTCGCCATAGAAACAATTGCATGTTTTCTTTCTGTTTATCCTTGGGGTTGTAGCGTTCCGTAAATTTGCATCAGATGCTGCTGAGCGCCATACTTTTCCTGTTTTTTCCGGGGTTTCTTTTGGCGGTATGTGCCGTCCGCACGCAATTCCCATGCATTTTGGTTGTCTTTCAGATAAGGCATGAGTCCTTCTTCCATCACCTTTTTTTTCAGCGATTTATCCAGAACCGGAAAGGCAACCTCAACACGGCGAAAGAGGTTTCTTGCCATCCAATCAGCACTCGATAGGTAAAGGTCGTGCTTTAAGTCATTGCGAAAATAATAAACACGGGTGTGTTCAAGAAAGCGACCGATGATAGAATGCACCCGAATATTTTCCGATAATCCGGGAACACCTGGTTTGAGCGTACATGCTCCCCGTACGATCAGATCGATCTTAACGCCTGCTGATGATGCAGCATAAAGCGTACGAATGACGGATTCATCAATCAATGAGTTCATCTTGGCGATAATACGTCCTTTTCGTCCCAGACGGGCAATTCTGGCTTCATTTAAAGTAGCACGAATGATTTCCTTGTGCAGGTCAAATGGAGCAAGCCACAATTGTTCGAGTTTTCCGGGTTTTGCCAAACTGGTCAACTGGATAAAAACTTCGTTTACTTCCTTTCCAATTTTGGGAGACGCTGTAATGAGGCCAAAATCCGTATAGGATCGGGTGGTGTTGGGATTGTAATTACCGGTTCCCAGATGAGTGTAGAATTGCAGCTTGTTGTCTTCGCGACGGATAGCAAGTGCCAGCTTGGCATGGATTTTCAACCCCATAATGCCGTAAACAACCTGTGCTCCCGCCTCTTCAAGGCGCTTTGCCCAGTCAATATTCTGTTCCTCGTCAAAACGGGCTTTCAGTTCAACGACTGCGATAACTTCCTTGCCTTGCTGCGCGGCGGAAATCAGTGATTCCATTAGCTCGGATGTCATGCCGGCGCGATAAATGGTTTGCTTGATAACAAGCACAGAAGGGTCGGCTGCTGCTGTGTTGATAAAGTTGATTACTGTCTGAAAAGATTGGAAAGGATGGTGCAGCAGAATATCCTTTTTTTTCAGAGCATCAAAAAGAGCGATTCCACTGTATGTTTCCGGCAAAACGGATGGCGTGTGGGGAGGAAAGTACAGTTCGGGCTTTTTGACGTGGTCAAATATTTCGCTCAGACGCACCATGTTAACCGGTCCATTGACATAGTAGGCATCTTTTTGTTCCAGATTAAATTGCTGCAACAGAAAATTCGAAAGCTCCTGTGGACAATCTTCCCCAACTTCCAGCCGGACTGCATCACCATAGTGCCTGCTGTGAAGACTGACTTGCAGTGCTTCGCGCAGATTCTTGACTTCTTCTTCATCAACCCACAGATCACTGTCGCGTGTGACGCGAAATTGAGAATAAGCGATGATTTTTCGTTGCGGAAAAAGATTTGAAATATGGGCTTGGATAATTGAAGAAAGCAGGGTAAAGGACATGCCATTTGGTGAAATTTCATCAGGTAATCGAATAACACGAGGCAATACCCTGGGAGCTTTTAATATGGCGATATCACTGCCACGGCCAAAAGCATCTTTCCCCGAAAGGGAAATAATGAAATGCAATCCTTTGTTGACAACTTGCGGGAAAGGATGTGCCGGGTCTAAGACAATGGGTGTCAGAACAGGACGAATATGCTCGTCAAAAAAAGTTTTCTCCCATGTTTGCTGTGCTTCGTTTCTTTCTTTTTGCCCCAGCAGATGAATGCCTTTTTCCGCCAAAAGCGGCAAGACTTCCTTGTTTAAAATGGTGTACTGTTTTTCGACAAGCCGATGGCACTCCTTGCTGATAGCGTGCAGCAATGCATCCGTTTCCAGAATAGTCCGGTTTGTGTTGTTGGAGTCACGCCGGGCATGCAAGCTGGCTACGCGGACTTCAAAAAATTCATCCAGATTGTTGCTTGCAATACATAGATAACGCAACCGTTCCATTACCGGCAGGTTTTTGTTTTCTGCCTGTGCCAGTACGCGGGCGTTAAAAGCTAATAAAGACATGTCCCTGTCGAGATAAAGCTTCGGATCAAAGGAGTCCAGGGATAATTTGCTTACAGCTTTCATATGTAATCCATCATCATAACTATTTAAGTCTGTCATCAAAGTCATTTGAATCCGCCATCAAAGTCATTTAAAAGAATATCGCACAAGCTTGTGTTACATGCCTAAATTAGGGAAGCTGATTATTTCGGTTACGATGGCTCAGGCACATAACAGATGCTATTGCCATCGTAGCTGTTTAGAACAAGAAACACATTCCGTAAGTTGAATTAAAGGTCAGAATGTGTCATTTGTTCATACAATACCGAATTTGCCTGAAAGAATCAAAATATTTACATTAAAATAAAAAATGATTTTCCCTGTCAGCATGATAATGCATGGCGGCGTTTGACGATGAAGGCATTGCTACAGAAATAAAACCGGCACGGGATAACCGTGCCGGAAAAATAAAACTACCCCGTTTTTGTATCAGGAAACAAGAAGCGTTTTTTTCGAAGAGCCGGGTTTTTTCGGCAATGTCAGTTGCAAAACCCCGTTGGTATATTTCGCTTCAGCCTTAGATTCATCTACCTCATGCGCCAGGGAAAAACTGCGCGATTGTTGCCCGACATAACGCTCGGAACGAATGATTTTGCCTTCTTCTTTTTCTTCAGTTTCTTTTTTGATTTCGAATTCAATCGTAACTTGATTACCTTCCACACTGACGTGAATATCGTCTTTTGCGATACCCGGCGTATCTGCTTTGACAATGTAGGCATCATCAGTTTCGTTGACGTCAATCTTGATCCTTGGTTCGACCATTTCCATGTTGCCTAAAGAGGGCATCAGGCGGAAATTGTTGAAAATTTCATCGAGATTGCGAAAAGGCTCAAAACGACTCAGTTCTCCGAAGGGTGCAATACGTCTCAAATTATTTGCCATGATTTTCTCCAAATTAAAATCAGTTATATAAAACAAGAAAACTTCAACCTTTATTTAGAAAATAACTATTTCACAGACATGTTTATAAAAGCCTAATTCCTTTTGAAAGGATGGACTGTGATGCGTATCAATAACAAAGGGATGGCAACTCTAATAGGGAAATAGGAAAATTGTTCAAACTGTTTTAAAAGCCTTTTATGCTAAAATAAATGGGGTCAGAGTAAATAATGAGTTAGAAAAGAAAGTCATGGCAAGAACAGCCCGGTTGATTCTTCCACATCAGGTTCATCACATTTTGCTAAAGGGCAATAACCGGCAGCGGATTTTTCTGGATGATGGAGATTACCTTTCCTTTCTTGGCTGGCTTCGTGAAGCTTCCGTTCGGTATGATGTATTTATCCATACTTATCTGCTGCTGGAATCACGGGTGCATTTACTGGTTACGCCAAAAGACACAACAGGCCTGGCGCGCATGATGCAATGGGTCGGACGCCACTATGTTCCTTATTTCAACAGAAAATACCAACGTAGCGGGACTTTGTGGGAAGGGCGCTACAAAACATCCCTAATAGAAGCGGAATCCTGTTTTTTAAGCAGCAGTTGTTTTATCGAACTTTTGCCGGTCAAACAAGGATTGGTTCGTCAGCCGTCCGATTACCGCTGGTCCAGCTATGCCCATCATACGGGGATAAGACAAGATCCTCTCATACGCGATCACAAACACTATTGGGATCTGGGTAATACGCCCTTTGCACGTGAAGCGGCATACAACACATTAATCATGGCCCCCTTTTCTTCAGACGAAGCTAACCGGATAGCCAAAGCATTTGAGCAGGGCTGGCCAATGGGTACGAATACGTTTTTGGTTGAACTGGAGCGGCGTACCGCCCGTAAATTCCGTATGGGAAAAAGAGGGCGTCCTGCCCAAGACCGATTCTCCTGAAATAAATTTTTCCACTTTATTTACTCTGTCCCCAATATTTATTTGGTTGCATTTTTGTAAAAATAAATTGACTCCGACCCCATTTTATTTTTTGAAAAAACCTTTTTCAAGGCGTAGTATTTTTTGATTGAAATGGTTTTATTTTTAGATGGCGTGATGAATTCAATGCAAGGAGTAAAGTATGCGTCCACAGGGGTTATATCATCCGGCTTATGAGCATGATGCATGTGGTGTGGGTTTTGTTGCCCATATAAAGGGGGAAAAAAGTCATTCCATCATTGAACAGGGCCTCATGATCCTGAAAAACCTGACACACAGGGGCGCTGTGGGCGCCGATAAGTTAATGGGAGATGGCGCGGGTATTTTGATCCAGATACCGGATCAGTATTTTCGCGGAGAGATGGCTTCACTGGGAGTGACGTTGCCGCCACCAGGCGAATATGGCGTTGGCATGATTTTTTTGCCGAAGGAGCATGGCTCACGGCTGGCATGTGAGCGAGAAATTGAACGTACAGTGCGGGCTGAGGGGCAGGTTGTCTTAGGCTGGCGAGATGTGCCGGTGGACAAGGAAATACCGATGTCACCGGTTGTCCGGGAGAAAGAGCCGGTCATACGACAGATATTCATTGGGCGCGGGCCGGATGTGATGGTTACGGATGTTCTCGAACGCAAGTTGTTTGTTATACGCAAAGCGGCCGGCCATGCCATTCAGAATTTGAATCTTGAGCACTGCAAAGAATTTTTTGTGCCGTCGATGTCAGCCCGTACAATCGTGTACAAAGGATTGCTGTTGGCCGATCAGGTCCAAACTTATTACAAGGACTTGCAGGACCCGCATTGTATTTCGGCTTTAGCGATGGTTCATCAGCGTTTTTCAACCAATACTTTTCCGGAATGGCCATTGGCGCACCCTTATAGACTGGTTGCTCACAATGGGGAAATCAATACGGTCAAAGGTAATTTTAACTGGCTTCGTGCCCGTGAAGGGATGATGAAATCGGCTGTGCTGGAAGATGATTTGCCGAAACTTTATCCCATTACTTATGAAGAACAGTCGGATACCGCCTGTTTTGACAATGCGCTGGAATTGCTGGTGATGTCGGGTTATCCGTTGGCACACGCAGTGATGATGATGATTCCTGAAGCGTGGGAAAACCATAATTTGATGGATAAAAACCGCCGGGCCTTTTACGAATATCATGCCGCCATCATGGAACCCTGGGACGGGCCTGCTGCGATGGCATTTACGGATGGCCGCCAGATTGGGGGCATGCTGGATAGAAATGGCTTACGCCCTGCACGCTATCTGGTGACGGATAATGATCTGGTTGTAATGGCGTCCGAAACGGGTGTTTTGCCGATTCCGGAGTCAAGGATTATCAAGAAGTGGCGTTTGCAGCCGGGACGGATGTTCCTGGTAGACACAGAGGCCGGCAGGATTATTGATGACCAGGAAATCAAGGATATTTATGCCAATGCCAGGCCTTATCAAGCCTGGATGAAATCCGTCTGCATCAATCTTCATGAATTGAAAGATCAAGTTCATGCTATTTCTGTTTCATCTGTGCCTCTTTTGGACAGGCAGCAGGCGTTTGGATACACACAGGAGGATATCAAGGTCATCCTACCGCCTATGGCCCTGGATGGTGAAGAAGCCATTGGCTCAATGGGAAATGATTCTCCATTGGCTGTTTTATCCAGACGCCCGAAACTTCTATACAACTATTTCAAGCAATTATTTGCCCAGGTGACCAATCCTCCCATTGATCCGATCCGTGAGGAAATGGTGATGTCCCTGGTTTCGTATGTGGGGCCCAAACCCAATTTGCTGGATACCAATAACGTGAATCCCCCCATGCGGCTGGAAATCCGGCAGCCTGTACTGGGCTTTGCCGAAATGGAAGCCATTCACAGTATTGACTCGTATACGAACGGCAAATTCCGTTCCTATGAATTGAATATTTGTTACCCGCTTGCGTGGGGACGTGAGGGGATTGAGGCGCATATCGCCTCACTGTGTTCGGAAGCGGTGGATGCCGTAAGATCCGGGCATAATATTTTGATCGTATCAGATCGTGCTATTAATGCGGCAATGCTGGCTGTGCCGGCATTGTTAGCCACATCGGCTGTACATCAGCACCTGATTGCCAAGGGTGTCCGTGCTTCAACAGGGTTGGTTATTGAAACCGGTTCAGCAAGAGAATCCCATCATTTTGCCTTGCTTGCAGGTTATGGCGCCGAAGCGGTTCATCCTTATCTTGTTCTGGAAACATTGGTTGAGATGGCGCCATCGCTTTCCCTTGACCTTACACCTGAAATGGCACAGGCTAATTTCATCAAGGCAATTAATAAGGGCATGCTGAAAATTATGTCCAAAATGGGGATCTCCACTTACCGTTCTTATTGCGGCGCTCAGATATTCGAGGCAATCGGCCTGTCGAGCGCGTTGGTGAATAAGTATTTCAAGGGAACGACTTCCAGCGTGGAAGGCATGGGTATTTTTGATATCGCGGAAGAATCATTGCGCTTGCACAAACTGGCGTTTGGCCGCAGCCAGAAATATGCCGGGACACTGGATGTCGGTGGCGAATATGCTTTCCGGAGCCAGGGTGAGGAACACCTGTTTACGCCGGATGCGATTGCCAAGCTACAGCACGCCACTCGTGCCAATAACTATAATACTTACAAGGAATTTGCCCAGATCATTAACGATCAATCCCGACGTCAAATGACGTTGCGAGGCTTGTTTGAATTCCGGATTGATCCGATGAAAGCGATTCCGATTGATGAAGTAGAACCGGCGCGCGAAATCGTAAAACGTTTTGTGACAGGCGCTATGTCACTAGGGTCTATCAGCGCTGAGGCTCATGCCTCTCTCGCGATAGCCATGAATCGGATTGGGGGTAAATCCAATACCGGTGAAGGCGGAGAAGATCCGAGGCGATATGAAAATGAACTGGCGGGCATCCCGATCCGGCAGGGTGAAACACTCGTCTCTATTTTGGGTCGTGACCGGATTGTGGCTGATATTAAACTGCAAGAAGGCGATTCGCTGCGTTCCCGCATCAAGCAGGTTGCATCGGGACGTTTTGGCGTGACAGCCGAATACCTGAATACGGCAGATGAAATCCAGATCAAGATGGCGCAGGGTGCCAAACCAGGTGAAGGCGGCCAACTGCCGGGTGACAAGGTTTCCGAATATATCGCCAGTATGCGTTTTTCTGTTCCTGGCGTCGGATTGATTTCGCCGCCGCCTCATCACGATATTTATTCCATTGAGGATCTGGCGCAACTGATTCATGACTTGAAAAATGTGAATCCACGGGCATCTATCTCGGTCAAGCTGGTATCGGAAGTTGGTGTGGGAACCATTGCGGCCGGGGTGTCGAAAGCCAAGGCGGATCATATCGTGATTGCCGGGCATGATGGCGGTACGGGCGCGTCACCTCTTTCCTCAATCAAGCATACCGGATCGCCGTGGGAAATCGGGCTGGCTGAGGCCCAGCAGACACTGGTACTCAACAACTTGCGGGGGCGGGTACGCATTCAGGCTGATGGGCAGATAAAAACGGGAAGGGATGTGGCGATTGCGGCCATTCTCGGTGCAGATGAGGTTGGTTTTGCAACGGCGCCATTAGTGACACAGGGCTGTATCATGATGCGTAAATGCCATCTGAATACCTGTCCTGTCGGCGTCGCGACACAGGATCCCGTATTGCGCGCCAAGTTTAGCGGCAAGCCGGAATATGTTGTGAACTATTTTTTCTTTGTTGCCGAGGAATTGCGTCAGATTATGGCGCAATTGGGCATTCGCCGGTATGAGGATCTGATCGGACGGGTTGATCTGCTCGATAAATCGCAGGTGGTATCACACTGGAAAGAGCAGGGATTGGATTTCAGCCGGCTCTTTTATGAGCCGGAAACGGGGGATGCTATCCCGAAAAAACATGCTCAAGAGCAGGACCATGGACTGGAAGAAGCATTGGATCATCGTTTAATTGCACAATCCATACCCGCGCTGGAAAGGAAAGAAAAAATCTCTTTTATTTCCCCGATTAAAAATAGCAACCGGACTGTTGGCGCCATGCTTTCAGGCGAAATTGCGCGCCGTTATGGTCATAAGGGGTTGCCGGACGATACCATCCATATCCAGTTGCAGGGAACGGCAGGTCAATCAGTCGGCGCATTCCTTGCACGTGGCGTTACACTCGATCTGGTAGGGGAGGCCAATGATTATGTTGGAAAAGGCCTATCTGGCGGACGGTTGATTTTGCGTCCGCATGCCCAGTTTAGAGGACGGCCGGAACACAACATGATTGCCGGTAATACCGTTCTTTATGGTGCTATTGCAGGCGAAGCCTTCTTTTATGGCATTGCCGGTGAACGGTTTGCTGTTCGGAATTCCGGCGTGATTGCGGTTGTAGAAGGGGTGGGGGATCATGGGTGCGAATACATGACAGGCGGTACGGTGGTTGTGCTCGGAAAAACCGGCCGGAATTTTGCTGCGGGCATGTCGGGAGGCATCGCTTATGTTTACGATCCTGACGGTACGTTTGAACGGCGCTGCAATCTATCAATGGTGATGCTCGAACCGGTTCTGTCGCTGGTTGAACAGGAAAAAAATGTTGATCGTGCTGTTTGGCACAGCATGAATCGCCACGATGAACCTGAGGCGGATGAAATCATTCTCAAACGCATGATTGAAAATCACCTTATCAATACGGGCAGCATGACGGCACGCGGACTGATGGATGATTGGGCTAATGCACGTACCCAGTTCGTCAAGGTGTTTCCGATGGAATACCGGCGGGCGCTTTGGGATCTGAACACAGAGAAAACAGTGCCGCAAGCAAAAAAATATAGCGGCATGATGGCGCGGCATGCCGAAAAAAGAGAGGTATAAAAATGGGCAAAATAACGGGTTTCATGGAATTTGAGCGTTTTGAGGAATCTCACCTCATGCCTGTCGAGCGGGTGAAACACTACAGAGAGTTTACGCTCAACCTGACGGGCGATCAGGCTCAGCAGCAGGGTGCGCGTTGCATGGATTGTGGCGTGCCGTTTTGCAATAATGCGTGTCCGGTGAACAACCTCATCCCGGACTGGAATGATCTGGTTTATCAGGGCAATTATCAGGAGGCACTCGACAGGTTGCATCTGACCAATAATTTTCCGGAGATCACAGGCAGAGTATGCCCTGCTCCTTGTGAGGCAGCCTGCGTAGCCGGGTTAGTGACAGATCCGGTTGGCATCAAGTCAATTGAGCGTTTTATTGTTGAAACAGGTTGGGAAAACGGGTGGATTAAACCCAGACCCGCTGAAATCCGGACCGGCAAAAAAATTGCCGTCATCGGTTCCGGTCCGGCTGGCCTTGCTGCCGCCCAACAGCTTGCCCGGGCGGGACATGATGTGGTTGTCTTTGAGAAAAACAATGGAATCGGCGGGCTTTTGCGCTATGGCATACCGGATTTTAAACTGGAAAAGCATTTCATCGACAGGCGGGTACAGCAGATGCAGGACGAGGGCGTGGTGTTTCGCACGGGCGTGCTGGTCGGTAAAATATTTCCCGAGCGCATTACCAACCAGTCTGAGAAAACGATAGATCCTGATGAACTGATTCGTGATTTTAATGCCGTTATCCTCGCAGGTGGTGCTGAGCAGCCGAGGGAACTGGA
>Ga0082212_10000314_pt1 | contig 70201 bp, 51 predicted proteins | sample TergutNt197P3_FD_71548 | JGI IMG/M metagenome (GOLD analysis project Ga0082212, IMG submission 71548) | Neocapritermes taracua P3 segment gut microbial communities from Petit-Saut dam, French Guiana - Nt197 P3 | ecosystem: Host-associated > Arthropoda: Insects > Digestive system > Gut ...
CAGAACTAAGATTTGTCCCTTGCAAGCATCTAGCGGTCGTGAACTCTCGGAATCCTTCGCTATGCTCAGGATGTCCGAGGCCGCCACGCCGCCAACTTGCACTGGATTTTCGACCATGCTTCCCGCTGTTTTGCGTCATGGCAACAACCGCCTTCGTTCTGCAGGCAAATCCCGACCTAGTGCAACGTAACATTAAATTGTTACATTGCACTAGTGGCCTCGGTCACTGTGCCCTTGGCCATTTTAGGCTCCAAATCCAATTGCTACGGACTGACGCGCAAAACCCTCTCCAGCCGCAATTCAGGCCCGACCATCATCTGGATTGTTCGCGCCAGGGCTTCTCGGCTAACTTTTAGCCCTTCAGACCATTCATCCATGGGTAGGCAACCGCCCTCTGGATGATTTTCTACCCATTCGTCCAACATCGTCTGGAGTTCTTTCAAGTCGGGTTCTTTTCGATCGAGCCAATTGCGTTCCTGCGGCCGTAAGGGAAAATAAAACTTTTTCTCTATCAATGAGGGGGGCAAAAAAAGTTGTTCTCTCTCATAGTCCTGATGGCTGTAAAAATAACCTTCCCCGTATCCCCTTGACCTGCTGGTGGAAGTATGGGAGTCTCGGATACTTTCAGGCATCGGCTCGTCAGGCGCTTCCATTGCAGCGCTGATGGCCTGGATCGTTGCATTTGACTTGGGCGCGTTGGCTACATATATGACTGCCTGGGCAAGTGGTATCCTGGCTTCGGGCCAACCAATGCGCTCCACCGCCCTACTCACACACTCGGCCAAAATAAATGCCTGCGGATCGGCGTTGCCAACATCTTCTGCCGCCGTCACCATCAGTCTGCGGGCTATGAAGCGTGGGTCTTCGCCGCCTCGGATCATGCGTGAAAGATAATAGAGCGCAGCATCTGTATCCGAGCCCCGAAGGCTCTTTTGAAAGGCAGATGCTAGGTCGTAGTGCCCATCTGCCCTGTCAAAGAGTACCCGACCCCCAAGTAACTCCCGCAAATTTTCCATGGAACGTTCATGGACAGGCAAGTCAAAAAAAGTCTCCAGGCCAGCGAGGGCGGCCCGCATATCCCCCCCAGCCCAACGGGAAAGATAGTCCAGAGCTTCTGCATCAATTGGCTGTTCAGGGTATGCCAGCAAACATGCCCTGTCAAGCACCTCTAAGATGTAGGTAGGCTCAAGCGGACTGAGCGAAATAAGCTGGCAACGGCTACGCAACGCAGGATTGAGGTAAAAGGCTGGATTTTCTGTGGTGGCCCCAATAATGATGACCTCACCCCTCTCCACAAAGGGCAACAGGAGGTCTTGCTGTGAGCGGTTGTATCTGTGTATTTCGTCAAGAAAAAGAACCGGCGCTAGCCCTCGAAACAGAGGCGTGTTGGCGTTTTCGAGCAAGAATTTCTTTAAGTCCGCTGCAGATCCTGTTATGCCTGAAAATTCCAGAAAGTTGCGCCCTGAACTTGAGGCCAGCAGTCTTGCTATTGTAGTCTTACCAGTCCCAGGAGGCCCCCAGAGAACCATGGAGGGCAATCTTCCCGAGGCAGTCAGCCTAGTAAGGATGCCGCCAGATCCTAACAAGTGAGTATGCCCTGCGACATCTTCCATTTTTGATGGCCGCATCCGTTCGGCCAGAGGGGTAAAATGCGAGTTCACTAAAATCTCCAAACTTCCAACCATGATAGCGTGTATCTTATAATGGATTTAGAGGAGAGATTCAGGTATGCCAGCACCCTTCACAGCTGTCAAGATTATCGACGACATTTACTGGGTAGGCGCCATCGATACCAATGTCAGGGAATTCCATGGATACCAGACAGGGCGGGGGACTACATATAATTCTTATTTAGTTCTAGGGGAAAAAATTGCTCTCATAGATACAGTCAAGCATGGGTTTCAAGATGAATTGATAGGCCGCATATCCAGCGTCATAGAACCCTCAAAGATTGATTATATAATCTGCAACCATGCAGAGATGGATCACAGCGGATGCCTCACAGAAGTTATCAAGACTGTCCACCCAGAAAAGGTATTTGCCTCAAAAATGGGGATTGCAACCCTCAAGGCCCATTTTCATGATGAATTGAGTCTCTGGGCGGTAGAGGACGGCGAAGAATTGCTTTTGTCCGGAGATGGCGCTCCTAGCGGCCCGCTTAGCCTGAATTTTATCGAGACCCGTTTTTTGCACTGGCCGGACAGCATGTTTAGCTACCTGCCTCAGAGAAAGTTCCTCTTCAGCCAGGATGCTTTTGGAATGCATCTGGCTGGCACAGAACGCTTTGATGACCAAACTCCCGCTTGGTTGCTTGAGCATGAGGCGGCCAAATATTTTGCTAACATCTTGTTGCCCTATAGCAATTTAGTCCAAAAACTCCTTGAAAAAGTTGACAATTCGGAGATTGAGTTGGATATCGTCGCTCCGTCCCATGGCCCCATCTGGAGGCAGGGCTATAACGGCATAAAAAATCTGTATCTCAGATGGAGCAATCAGGAATTATCTCATAAGGCCGTAGTGCTTTACGACTCCATGTGGGGTAGCACCGACATGATGGCCCGGGTAATTTGCGATGGCCTCTCCTCCGTTGGGACGGTTGTAAAACAAATGTGCCTCTCGGCCTGCCACCGTTCAGATGTAGCCGCTGAAATGATGGACGCTGGAGCTCTGATAGTGGGTAGTCCCACGTTGAATAATCAGCTATATCCTACAATCGCCGACTGCATGGTCTACCTAAAGGGCCTTAAGCCAAGGCCCCGAGCAGGCGGGACTTTTGGGTCATTTGGCTGGAGCGGAGAGTCTCTCAAGCATCTGGACGATACAATGGTCGCTTTGGGATTTGAAAATTTGGGACAAGTCAAAGCTAAGTATGTCCCCTGCACGAAGACCCTCAAGGAATGTTGGGACTTGGGACGCAAGATTGGGATGCATGTGGCAGAAACGTTGCAGTAGGATCACAAAAATGAATACTGTATCCAAGATGTCCCCAAAGTCCTTCATTTGTTTTATTCTGCTTCATGCAACCTTGTTGCTCATTGTTTTGTCGATGGGGAGGCTTGCTCTGGTCATAGCCTATTCACTACCAGGTGAGTTAGTGGGGCATAGCCGGGACGTGTGGGCGATGTGGAATTTGGGCGTTAGGTACGATGTTCGCACAATTGTCTACGGTATTCTCCCTCTATTTCTTCTCGGAGTTGTTGCATGTTTTTCTGGCTACGCGGCATGGGCTTGTTCATGGCTACAAAAATTTTATAGCCCCTTCCTCTATTTGACTTTCTCTGCGGCAACGGTGACTAATTTTTATTACTACAGGACATTTCAAAAAGAGATTGACGTGATGGTCTTTGGCTTGAAGGATGACGACACTCGTGCGGTAATTTCATCGGTAATACATGATTACCCGTTTTTTCGAGTCTTGTTACTCTTGCTTGTCGCAACGCTTCTATTCTCTTGGATGACTCGCCGCCTTTGGCACATCTGTAACACATGGGCCCAAACAACCAGAGCACCAATCACTCCAAGAGGAAAGATTTTTCCTATTGCTACCAAGGTCGGAATTCTTTTTTGCTTTACATTTCTGTCTTTTTTGGGTGCCAGGGGGACTTTGCACCATATTCCATTGCGTCAGCGGGATAGGAGTGTTTCCAAAATTCCATTACTAAACAATGCTGTACCAAATGCCCTCCTCGCATTTAACTGGGCATGGAACAATTATCTGGATAATCCAGCCTATCCGCAGGTGACCTTAGAAGAAGGGATGGAACTCGCCAAAAAATCAATCGGACTCGAAAATCTGATAGAAAAAACGCCTGACAGCTCCTATTTGGAAAAAAATCCACCCCATGTAGTCTTGGCTGTTGTGGAGGGATTTGGAGCTAATTTGTTAGAGTTTGACAGACCTGGCGAGGTTGATTTGTTAGGCTCATTACGGCCACATGCCAAAGAAGATTTTTTCTTTAAGCGCTTTTTGGCAGAAAATTTTCGCACCATGGCCGCCTTGACCCGGACTCTCTTTCACTGCCCAGACATGGACGTGACCAAGGGGCTGTTTAAAAAGGTAAAGCTGGAAAACAGCGCTTTCGACATATATAAGCAAAAAGGCTATGAAACCGTATTCATACATACTGGGCTCCCATCCTGGTGGGACATGCAGTCCTATTTAGCAACGCAGGGCGTGGATCGCACCTACTTTTCTGCCGATTTTCTTGATCGTTATGACGACGCAAAGCTAAATATTTCCGCAGGTTCTTGGGGATTACCGGATGAATTTGCATATCGCCTGGCTTTTGAATTGCTGGAACATAGTTCCAAGCCGATGTTTATCGTAATTATGACCCTCAGCAACCACTCACCATTTAACGTACCGATTGGATACAGCGACCGATACCCAATAAACCTCGACAAGGAATTACTGGACAGCTTTTTTGAAAGGGAAGAGGCCGCCCGCAGAATACTCTCGGGCTATCAGTACGCCACCAACTGTCTGGGGGATTTCATCGCCGCAGTCAAAAAGGGGCAAAATGGCGACCGAACGGTCATTGGGGCCACCGGCGACCACGCTTCGGCCCAAATCAAAGCCGCCTATCCGACCGGTCTATTCCTTAACAAGGCGTCACCCTTTTATTTGTATGTTCCCAAGTCCATCCTGGAACACATAAAGCATCTTTATGAGCCTTTGCGGGTGGGCTCCCACAAAGACGTAATGCCGACGCTTTATAGCATGAGTCTTCCTGGCGCCTCCTATTACTCAGTTGGCGGCAGAAATATGCTTGCGGTGCAGGATGATCCCGCCCGGGCCTTTGGGTACAATATTCGTCTGTTTATGGACGTTAACGGTGCCTGTGCAACAGGAGATGACTTTTCCAACACTTGGCACCCATGGAAAAAAGGTGGAGAAGGCAATATTTTAAGTCCCGACCCAGAGCCGATCTCTCCATCAGTTGTGGAAAAGATGAGCAACTACGAAAATCTCTATCGCTGGCAGATTAACGCCAGAATTGGTGGGATTGAGGGCAGGGATTAGTTAACCAATCAACTGCCCTATTGGATGTCGTAGGAATCTGAACCACTGGCGCCGCCCTTAGAAATTGGCTGTTTGATGGCCTCGTCCTGGCCAGTAAAAGCCTGCAAGCAGACTCCAAGGACTATGACACAAATTGACAGCCAGCGCATGGGCGGAATCGCTTCCCCTAAAATCATCTTCGCCAACAGGGCTACCAAGACAAAAGCCAAGGCCATAAAGGGGAAAGCATAACTTGCTGGTACCCACTTGATAGCTCCCGCCCAGGCAACTATGCTGAAGGCATAGCATCCCATGCAGGCGATCATCCAAGGGTGAAGGAAAAGTTTGACTAGGGGCAGGAGACTCCATTCCATACCAGCCGCTCCAACTGCTTTCTTCATGGCTATTTGGGCAAAGGCGTTTAGTGAAACTCCAACCAGAATCAGGGGAATGGCTTTCATATATATAGACATTTGCGATACCTCATGAACTAAATCGAGAACACGTAATTAACTTTACTACAAATGCAACCAGCTATACCATTTCCAGCTTCTGATGCAGTTAGCACTAATACCAAGTTGCGATCATTCGGCCGCAATGTAATCATAAACATGAATTCTAACTTCTGTCATTACTTTTGTTGAAAATCAGACATAAGGTATGTTGATTGCGACTCGGTGTAAGTGCTGTTCAGCGTGCTACAACGGTTTTCGTCTCGTACCTCCATTGCTGTAGAATCCATTACTATTCTGATGCTAATTTCAGCTTGTCTTTCAACCGATAAGGTTATGAGTAACATTAGTGCGAAGTTCGGGGTATGGCGATGTCGGTTTTAACTCTCACCAAATCAACAAATAAGTTTATTGTGGTCTTTTCGCCAGATATCTTGAAGAAAAATGCGTCACAAAACAAAGCTGGGGCAGTCCAGATAATTCAGCGCAACCATGAAGACGCGCACATGATATCTTTCAGTCAAGAAGCCAGAAATAAGCTGCTGGAAGACCGTGCAGTCGAAATGAGGGAGAAAGCCCAAAAAATGGTCGACAGCCTCAGGGAAAAGTCGAGACGGATCCAGGAAGCGGACAACTCAAGAAAGAAAGAGGCATTGCAACAGAAAATCGCCGATACAAAGCAACGACTCAAAGCGCTTGTAGAAATGATGCGGTCGGCTCTGTTGTTTGGCGATAAAAAGGCTGCGGCCCTTATAGCCAAGGAAGCGGCCCGATTAGCCAAAGAGTTGGCGGCTGCCCTTAAAGAGTATGGATCGCAAGATACAGGCGGTGACATTTCCATTCCCGAATTAAACTCCTCCAACGATTCAGAAAAAGCAGACGGCCCAGAAAATGTTGAAAACATTGAACCCGTAGAAGACATTGGCACTGGAGTAGCCGAACATGTAGCCGCATCCGAAGCGTCGCTCAAGAAGGCAGATGGTGAAGAAGAAAACGCCGACCTAGAAGGTGCAGATAGCGCAAAAGATGCCATTAAGGGACTTGCAAACGAAAAGCTACAAGAGGCCAAAAAAACCAGGGGCGGATCGGGGATGGATGACGAGCTAAAAATTATTGTCGCCATGCTGAGGTCTATTGCCTCAATGGCTAGAGCCACCGCTAAGGGAAAATCAAATCTCGTAAATAATCTGCCCAAAAACAGTCATGCCGAAGTCAAAACCACTGAAGATATTGAAAAGGCCGCCGGAGAGATAGAAAAGGCCGTCAAAGAAATCGAAGCCGCCATGGGTACGGTTACTGCGAGGTGAGACAGTGAGGATAAGAACTATGGCATGTAGGGGCATTAGAAACTTGAAATTGTGCACTATTTAATTGGATTCGGCTTGGTTAGTTGCCATCTTCTGGTCGCAAGGTAAATGGCAACTGCTATGACAACAGCCCCGAAGGCCAACATCATTGCTGGACTCATGCGTTCCCCATAGACCACCAGTCCTAGCACAAGTTGGGCTGTCGGCGAAAGGTACTGGATAAAGCCAATCCGTTGCAGGGAGATTCTGTTTGCTGCGTAGGCAAAGGCTAGCAACGGTATGGCGGTAACAGGCCCAGCGACAACAAGGAAAACTACTGATTTGGCGCCAGGCCCGAAAAAGTAGCCCCAACCAGCAAAGCGCGCCCATAATAGCCAAATCAGGACAAAGGGAACCGCCAACAACGTCTCTGCAGTAAGCCCTGGAAGCGCATGTAGGCCGGCACTCTTTTTGACTGCACTATAAATCGAAAAAGAGGCCGCCAAGGTCAGAGAAACCCAAGGCAATTTGCCAATCATGCAAGCGGCAACGGCTACGCCTAGGGCCGCAATGATGACAGATACTACTGTCCACCTGTCCATTTTTTCATTAAAAAAAATACTCCCTAGGGCGATAGACAGCAGGGGGGTTATGTAGTAGCCCAGACTGGATTCTGTAACGTGCCCCGCATTGACCGCCCAAATATAGGTGCCCCAATTGGTGGTTATCAATGCGGAGCATGCAACAATTGGCACCAAGCTACGTTTTTGCCTAAACAAAGGCAACAATTGGCTACTGATCGACCCATACATCTGCATAACCATCAGCAAAAAAAGGGATGACCAGAGTATCCTGTGGCATAGAATGTGAATTGAATCAATATAAGTAATCTGTTTCCAGTAAATTGGAAAAAGTCCCCACATTCCGTACGAGGCTATGGCGGCCCAAGTTCCTGTCCGCAAATTTTTGGCCTGCCATGAAAAATCCTGTGACACTTTCATAGATGTATCATATTGTAAGTATATTACTGGAGGACATATGCGGTTTCCACTGCCACTTTTCTTTCTTGCCTGCCTGGCCGCCCTGCCGCTTGGCGCACAGGGGACTAAGGCCGATTATGAACGTTGGGCCAGTCTCCAGGAACTTACAAGAGACAAAATTTACCATGGCCAGGTTGCGCCCGTCTGGAATAGGGCTGGTACAGCATTTCTGTACAGCAATTTGTTACCGGGTGGGCGAACTGAATGGGTTCGCGTGGAAAATGAAAGGAAAAGGCCTGCTTTTGATGAAGCCAAGTTTTTGCCAGCCATCGAAAAGGCCATTGGAAAACCTGTAGACCTCAAGACAACATCTGTAGAGGGCTTAGCCTTTGGCCAAGGCAATGAGCTCACCTTCAGGCTTGATGGCCGAAGCTGGAAAATTGAAGATCCAAACGCCAGAACTTATACGATTTCTGCAGGGCCAGAGCTACCAAGGTTTCCTCAGGGGCCCGGACGTGGTGGCGGAGGGGGGCAGGGGGCCCAGGCTGAGAGAAGAAACATAAGTCCTGATGGCAAGTACGAGGCCATCGTTCAAGACAATAATGTGTTGGTCAGAGAAGTCGCTGGGCAGGCCACAGTTTTGCAGAGCAAGGACGGACACATTGGCGACAGGTACAATGGGCAGTTTTTCTGGAGCCCCGACAGCAAACACCTAGTAGCGGTTCGCGCAACTGTTGTCCCTCAGCGGAAAGTGACCTTTGTAGAAACGGCTCCAAGAGATCAGCTACAGCCAAAGGTGCATGAGAATAATTACACAAAGCCCGGAGACCCATTGCCCATCCCCCGTCCACAGCTCTTCAATGTGGCCGAAAAGCGCCAGATGCCTGTATCTGACGCTCTGGCTCCAAATCCTTACGACATCACCCGGATCCGCTGGGCAGAAAACAGCGCTCAGTTTACATATATCTTTAATCAGAGGGGACACCAGCTTTTACGGTTGATCGCCGTGGACTCTGCTACTGGAAATTCGAGGGTGCTGGCCGAGGAGGCTTCTAAGACCTTTGTCCACTATTCAGAAAAATTGTTCACTGATTTTCTGGATAATCAAAACGAGCTGGTTTGGATGAGCGAGCGTAGCGGATGGAATCACCTGTACCTAGTAGACACCCGCACAGGTGCAGTGAAAAATCCTATTACCAGAGGGGATTGGGTAGTCCGCCGCGTCATGAATGTGGACAAGAGAAACAGAAACGTGATTCTGCAGGTCAGCGGCATAAATCCTGGCGAAGACCCATACTTTTTGCACTACGCAATTGTAAACCTGGATGGAACAGGATTTAGGTTGCTAACAGAAGGAAACGGAACCCACACAGCCACCTTCAACGAAGGCTTTACCCACTTCGTTGATGTATGGTCTAGGGTGGATAGTCCGCCGGTTGCTGAGTTGCGCAGAGTCTCAGATGGCAAAAAAGTAATAGATCTTGAAAAAGCAGACATAACCGATTGGCTGAAGACTGGGCTCCGTATGCCTGAACCCTTTGTTACCAAAGCTCGGGATGGTAAAACCGACATCTACGGCATAGTCTGTCTACCATCTAATTTCGACCCAAGCAAGAAATATCCGGTAATCGAATACATCTACGCAGGGCCCCAAGGTAGTTTTGTTCCCAAGGCATTCCAGCCATTTAACCGTAATTTGCATGGTACCGCTGAGCTTGGGTTTATCCTCGTCCAAATTGACGGGCTAGGAACCAATAATCGTGGAAAGGCGTTCCATGATGTCTGTTTCCAAAATCTTGGCGACGCTGGCTTCCCTGACAGGATAATTTGGATGAAAGAGGCCCAGAAAAAATATCCCCAGATGGATCTGGACAGGGTTGGCGTTTACGGGGGTAGCGCCGGCGGCCAAAACAGCACCGGCGCACTGCTGTTCCATCCCGAATTCTACAAGGTGGCTGTCTCAGACTGCGGTTGCCATGACAACCGGATGGACAAAATCTGGTGGAACGAGCAGTGGATGGGCTGGCCCATCGGACCACAATATGCAGCATCCTCCAACGTTGACCAAGCCCATAGGTTGCAAGGTAAATTGTTGCTAATCGTCGGCGAAGTGGATACAAACGTCGATCCAGCTTCGACAATGCAGGTGGCAGATGCGCTCATCAAGGCGGACAAAGATTTTGACCTGATAGTAATGACAAGCGCCAACCACGGGAGCGCAGAGAGCCCTTATGGACGACGACGAAGGGCGGACTTCTTTGTAAGGCACCTTCATGGCGTAGAGCCAAGGAGATAGTGTACAGAACTCTATACTTGGAACTCAGAATTCGGCAGCAGACTGGATTCTGGGTTCCGTGGGTTTTTGTATTCATTTTAGCTAGCTTGAAAAAATATTTTCTATGGGAGTCGAAGCTATGTCGTTTTGGACGCAATCTAAGTTTACCTGCTGTTGTCTTATTTTTGGTGCACTGCTGGCCCCCTCCCTACACCCCCAAGCCGCGCCACCAAGCCTGAACGAGCTATTGAACAAACTTGAATTTCGCAATATCGGCCCTTTTCGCCAGGGTACCTGGGTCTCGGCCATCGACGTTCCCGAGTCACCGCAACATGATCACCTATATACAATTTATGCTGCGGCCAGAAGCGGTGGGGTGTGGAAAACCACTAATGCGGGCATCACATGGACAAATATCACCGATAGCGTGGACATGACTGCAGTTGGCGCGGTGGCCGTCGCCCCGTCAAATCCAAACATTGTTTGGGCGGGCGGGGGTGATCAGGCAAACGCCAGAAGTTCAATTTCTGGCAAAGGGATGTTCAAGTCCACTGACGCCGGAAGTACCTGGAGGTTTATGGGGCTTGGTGATTCACACCACATTGCCAGGATAGTGATTCATCCAACTAATCCAGATGTTGTGTATGTTGCAGCCATGGGGCACCTGTTTTCAAAAAATGAAGAGCGTGGCGTGTTCATGACTAGGGACGGCGGAAGAAACTGGAAAAAGGTCTTATACATTAACGATGGCGTCGGAGCCATTGATTTAGTTATCAACAGGCAATCGCCGAACACTCTTTACGCAGCTATGTACGACAAAGATCGCAAGCCTTGGGAAATAGTCGAGAGTGGGCCAAATAGCGGAGTATATCGCACTGATGACGGCGGAGAAAAATGGACTCTCCTTGATGGCGGATTGCCAAAGGGCAGGATCGGGCGCATTGGCATTGATATTTACCAAAGGAATCCGGCTATCCTGTATGCTTTGCTAGAAAATCAGAACCCGAGGGCTGGCTCGGATTCAGCTGAGGTTAGCCCTACTTCCCCATTGGCACGCGGAATAATCGGCAATGAGCTATACCGGACAGATAATGGCGGAAGAACATGGCGAAAAGTCACCGAAGTAAACGTCGCCGGAGGCAAGGCTCCATACTCGTTTAATCAAATCAAAATCAACCCCCATAACGACAATACGGTTATCGTGACCAGCGATGATATGTTTATATCCCGCGATGGCGGCAAAACATGGGCGAGCGACATCTTCAGAGCTTCTTTCGGCGATTTTCGTTGCATGTGGTGGGATCCTATGAATGAACAACGCCTGATACTAGGTAGCGACGGAGGCGTTCAGGTCTCCTTTGATGGAGGCAGAACTTCTGATCAATTTCCAAACATGAGGCTGGGAGAAATATATGCGGTTGGGGTTGACATGGAAGACCCCTATAACATTTATGGCGGATTACAAGATCACGACTCCTGGAAGGGCCCTGTCAATGGCAAAACAGGCGTCATTTCGATAGAGGATTGGGTGACGGTAGGCCCTGGAGACGGGATGTATAACGTAATTGACCCCACCAACAGCCGATGGGTATATAACACCCGCGAACTGAACTCTATGGGGCGCATGGATCAGAAAACAGGCATCCGCACCAACATCGCCCCCAGAAGGCCCGACGGTCAACCGCGCCTACGATACAACTGGATAGCCCCCATAGCCATGTCACCTCACAACCCCCAAATACTGTATGCAGGAGCCCAGGTTTTGTTTCGTTCACTGGATAAAGGGAACAACTGGGAGGAGATCAGCCCTGATTTGACCACCAACGACCCGTCAAAAACTGGCAAGAATGTACCATTTTGTACGATCACCTCCATATCTGAATCCGCAATCACTCCGGGTCTGATTTGGATTGGCACAGACGATGGAAAGGTATGGGTGACAAACAATCACGGGGGTAAATGGTCAGACTTAACTCAGGCCCTCGTTGTTGCCGGAGCGCCTGCCGAACGCTGGGTCAGCCGAGTATTTGCCTCGCCGCATGATCCCAATGTCGCATTTGTCGCCAAGAACGGTTTCCGCAACGACGACTTTGCTCCCTATCTCTATAAGACCACTGATGGCGGGGCTACATGGAAGGCGATTCATGCAAATTTGCCGGAAGGGCCCATAAACGTTGTTTTTCAGGATCAAAAAAATCAGGGCCTGCTATTTGTAGGCACGGACTATGGTGTATTTGTCTCCATCGATGGAGCCGATAGCTGGACGCGCTTCAAATCCAACCTGCCGACCACCCCAGTTCACGACCTGTTAGTCCATCCCAGAGAGAATGATTTGGTGTTGGGGACATATGGGCGCGGTTTCTGGGTCGGCGACATTTCTCCTTTGCAGGAGGCCAACAGAGAGATGCTTGACAAGCGAATTCATCTGTTCGACATTGGACCTAGGACTCCGTATGGCTTTACTACAAACGGCACCAATTTTCACTTAAAGGGCAACCGGTACATTAGGGTTCCAAATGAGCCGGACGCTATGGCAATTAATTTTTGGTCTAGAGGGCCAATAAACGGAGATGCCACACTCACTATTACAAATATTGCTGGCGACATGGTTGCGCGACTGACGTCAAGAGTCCAGCCTGGCTTGAACAGGGTCTATTGGGATATGAGGCCCACACCTGCCAGCCCCTCAGATTCGGCGGGAACCGGAAGGGCCAGAATGATGAGGCTCCCCGTGGTGCCACCTGGAGAATACTTGATATCTCTCGAAGTTGCTGGCGAAACCATCAAAAAGATTGGCAGAGTCAGAGAAAGGTTTGGAATAAAGCCCCAGGTTGAAGACTAGCACCAATCTGAGATTGGTTTGAGCCACGTGCAAAAATACATAATTTTGCAGGATTGCAGGATTCGTTTTTTGTCGATGCGGCTATTTGATGTGCAGGTTTGCAAAAACCCGACAATAACAACACTGAGGACTAAGTATGAAAAAAACACAACTACTTGCTATCGCGTTTGGCATTCCGCTTCTGGCGGTTGGAGCTTTGGCTCAGGAAGTCGTCAGTGCGCGATTTGAGGGGCTTACCAGAATAGTCGTCGAGCTAAGGCCTGGCGCTGGCCCAATTGCCAAGGGCGAAGTAATAATCAAAAACGCCATGGGCGACACAATTAACAGCCAGGACGTACTCAGGTTGGATCAACCAGAAAACAGCCTTGTGATTTCACTGTCGAATAAAGCCTTCCTGTATAAGACTCCTGGGATATCTTTTGGCGCCACGGTTTCTATAAAAGGCTCAAATGTTGTGCCAATCCAGAGGCAGGGCGGCACAATCGCTTCAGTAGAGTCCATAATCAACGGTCCTGCCAACTCAAGAACTTCACTTTGGCACAACATTGGAACAGGCGGCGGCAACCCCTACAGGATGCCCTCAATCGGCAACGAGGCTTCCCCATTTTCTTTGGTTGGCGCGACAGTAAACGTGCTCCTGATCATGGTCGACTTCCCTGATTTTCAAGCTAAGGACAACCCTGGAGGCAACGGCAACACAGTAAATGGTGAAGTATTGAAGACCGCTCAGCAATATCACGAATGGCTGAGTAGCCGTGGGAAACACTTTATGGAAACTTCATCTTACGGAAATCTGGCCATGAATTACCATGTCCTGAAAAACCCAAAGAACCCTGAAGGATTCTACCGCCTGCCTCGCTCACTCAACCCTAGTTCCGACTATTTGCCTGAAGGGCGGCAAGCTAGACAAGATGGCCTTGCAACAAGGCAACAATGCGAGGCGAGATATCCATGGATCCTCACACAGCCTGAAGACTGGCCGGGCTACGCCTTTGGCAGGGGCGGTAGCACCAACGCTTTCCGGAGCACAAACCTTGGCTTCAATTCCGTTGACTACAAGCCCGACATTAAGGCCCAGTTCGGCCACTTGCCAGAAGACTACTTTACGATGGTGTATATCGGTGCGCCTCAAAATGCTAGAGGCATCAGTTACGGCCAGTCATTTGGAGCTGATGCCAACATTAGGGAAGCCACTGGCTACCAATCAGTCGTTAACTATTCCTTTATGGGTGCCGATGCCTATGGCGGGTTCAAATACAAACACTTGACGCATGAATTAGGCCACCAATTGGGAATGATTGATTATTACTTAAGCTACCATCCTCAGCCAGATCCCTACCGTGGTGGGGGTGACGCTTACGCCAACGTAGGTGGGTTCGACCTGATGGGGCAGATTACTTGCGTGTCGCCGGACATATTCGCATGGATGAAATGGAAAAACGGCTGGATAAAAGATGATCAGGTTGTCGCCATAAATGCTCCTGGCACTTACACCATAGAACTTACCCCTATGGAAATAGATGGAGGCTCAAAGCTGATTTTTATCCCTGGAGAAAGACCGGGTGTCGTATATTGCATAGAGTACAGACAGAGGCTTGGTGTAAACGACATCGAGAGACTCGAGGCATCTACAGACCCGTACGACCCAACCGCGACCCTCTTTCCAAATTCCACATGGGCCCATGGCGCATTTGGAATTGATACAAAGCCAGGCATATTGATGTATCGTTTTGACGCTAACCAGCAATCCATCCAGGGCGGGTTGTCCGTAGTTGACATTTTGCCCAGGGATATCGGCTACAACGACTATAGCCAATCTTTCGGCACTACTCTGTCCAACAGCCTTCTGGGCCCAGCGTCAGGCATTTATTCTCACACAGAGCGAGCCTGGGGCGTTACGGTCAGTGTCGACCCAGACGAAAATTTTCCTCTGCGCTCCACGAACCCAGTTGTCGTAACCGTAACTAAAAAAACGCCGACTGACCAAGATCGGACTCCAGTACTTTCTGAGGCCCAGTTCATTGATCAAAATGCAATCCAATTTAGGACAGATCAGGACATGAGGGGCCTCCTCCATGGTGCCATAATGGTAACTAAGGCCGATGGCCAGATTGTAGCTACCCAGCTCAACCAGGTGACGTCTATTTCTGTCCGAGCCACCGTTGCAGAAAACAATTTTACCTTTGATGACGTTAAAAACGGAGGCGGCACAGTCCAGCTTGTTCCTATACAGGCAAATGCTACTGGCATGAACAACTTCCTGGTTTCGCAGCCTGTTTCCATCGGGCCTGCCCGCGCCATTAACGAAATCCGCCTTCGCAACCTAGGATTTGAAAACAATACGACAATTAGCGCCGTACAGACAACCAGCGTCCAGCTATCTGACGTAGCTACCAACTATTCAATCAAAAAGGCTGACGGCACAATCGTCCCTTCAGAACAAATTTCCGCGAGCTACAATTCTTCGACGAAACGCCTGACCCTCAAGATTGACCCAAGCCAATTCCCGGACGCCGCGTCTTCAAAAGGAGCCACGCTGACCATCAGTCTGCCATCCAACTTTACAGCCAGAGGCCCTGCTGCCGCAGCAATTGCCAAGTTCTATCACAATGTTGTCGCTGTTGGCATGGCCGCCCAGCCAATTAAGGCAATGTAGCTACCTGACTGATGACATTCCAATGTTAATCATTATTTGTGCAACACTCTCGATTTTCTGTGCATCTCGTTCAAGGTAGGTCTTCAGCCCATGCTCAAAAAAATAATACTCCACGAAATGCTGCTCAACCTTGCGTCTTTCCGCTTCCTCTTGATCGTCGGCCTGTTTGTGGTGCTGTGCTTTGGCGGCCTAGCCGTCAGCATTGACAACTACAAGACAGCCATGAAGGAATACACCGAAGTGGTGGCAATAGAGCCGACACGCGCTACGCCCCTCAACCTGGGTATCCCGCCCAACCCCCTGGGGGCCTTTGCGGAAGGTACGGACAAGAGCTCGGCGATAGAGGTGAGCGCGGATGTCTCCCTGGACGACTTTACAGTCAAGACCCTTGGCGAAAGCGATGTTTCTATGCGTTTGGCAGCCTTTGACGTACTGGACATGAATTTTGTGGTCAAGGTGATTATGAGTTTGGCGGCAATACTAATCACCTTTGCATCTGTTTCAGGAGAGAGATACAACGGCACATTAAAACTGGCCGCTGTATCGGGTGCATCGAGAAAGCACTTAATGCTCGGCAAACTGCTGGCATCCTTCATTTGCCTGGCTGTTCCGTTGGCAATATGCACAATTATTTCCTGCCTGATACTTGCCCTAAACAACATGCTTCTAACGTCCATGGACGTAGTGCGTGTCTGCCTGTTTATGATCTTTTCAATGATATACATTCTATTCTTCGTATTGGTGGGCCTGATAATCTCTATTTATACCAAGCGTCCCCAGGAGAGCTTAATAACCGGAGTGCTGTGCTGGCTGGTGTTCGTATTCATCGTACCGGCCTTGATTCCACAAATATCGAAGCTGTTTGTGGAATTGCCATCTGCCAGGGCCCTGGAGCAGGCCAGGTTAGAAAGGACGCACCAACATTTTTTTGAATGGGCCAATTCTGGCTACCAGGAAAGCATGTCGAATTATAGGGAACGAGATCAAGCAGGACATGACGCCGACTGGGAGAAGAGCAGAAACCTGTTTGCCAGCTATGCCAGCATAAACCGCTGGCTTGCCATGCTGTCTCCAGCGGACATATACAATAATGCCAGCATGGAGATAGTGGGCAATGGCGTGCAAAATGCAATCCATGCAAAAAAGAGCATACTCCAGTATAAAAACTTCGTAGAGGCAAATCGGAGAAATCTATCCGCGCTTGGCTTTGTTTTTAACAGGATGAATTTTGCTTCTGATTTAATAGCCGCCCTCGCTTCGATGTTCGTCCTATGTCTGCAAGCAACTGTATTGCTGTTGTTTGCCTACAGCAAATTCCAGCGCCTGGACTTAAGAGAAGGATAGGGGGTAGGACATGTTGGTTCACATCGCAAAAAAAGAAGCCCTGGAGCATCTCAAGAGCTTCAGGTTCCTTGTGGCCTTTATTTTCATCATTGCAACTTTTTCCATAATGATGTTCGCAAGGCACTTTGAGTACAAGTCTAAATATGACGACTACTTGCGAAGGATAGCATCTCAGGAAGAGTCCATCGAAAAATACTCTACGTTAGACAACAGCTCCGCATTTTTTACTCAAATTCTGCCCCCCTCGCCGATGGAAATTATTGTTGACCCCGCCCTAACAGCCGTCATGAGGCCGGAAGGCATTAGGAGCATCATGGTGCAATCCGGGCGCAGCCTGGACGATAACCCCATCGAATCCATCAACATTAAATTAGACATCATAGCCCTCGTGGGCATCTTGGGCAGTCTGTTGGCGCTGTTATTGAGCTATGACAGCATCAACAGAGAAGTCAACGATGGGACGATAAAACTATTGCTTTCATCGGGCGTCCCTCGGATAAAAATTATCCTGGGCAAAATTCTGGGCGGTAGCTTGGCCGCAATATTGCCCATAGCGGCAATCTTTTTGCTCACGTCAATTTGGATGGCAATAACAATGGGGCAGGACTTTGGGCTAAGCCAGTGGGTATCCCTATTGGGCATATTCTTGGTTTCAGTTATTTACATAATGCTTTTCTATTGCCTGGGCGCATTTGTATCATCAGTGATTTTGGATCAAACGCTGTCCACGCTTTCCTGCTTTGGGTTATGGATACTGCTTGTCATCATCGTACCAGTTTTGGGCCTGTACATATCAAGGTCAATTGTAAAAGTGCCCGACCTGGGCAACATAAGGCGGCAGAACCTTGCCATTGCGATAGAAGAAGCCAGAAGAATTGGCGAGTTGAGGAGGGCCTTCCAGGCCCAGGGGCTTTCGGCGGGCGAGGCCCTAGAAAAAGCCAGGGCCGAAAACAAAGAGCATTCTGAGGCAACCGAAGCCAGGCTCAACGCCATGCAGGAGGGCTTCAGGAATGCCTCGGCCCAGCAAATGAGATTGTCCATCCGCCTGGCCTGCATTTCCCCCTATTCAATATACCTGGCCGCTGTGGAAGAGCTCTCGGGTACAGGCTATGATTTCGGACACCTCCAAAATGTTGTCAATAATTGGTTGGAAATAGCTATGAATTATTTAGATCATCAGAAGAACGAGGCCAAAAAGCGCAACCCCGAATTTACATCGCTAGACAGGTTAGACCTATCCAACATGCCGCGCTTTAAATATACAGAACCTACCATCGGCTACAAGTACTCCCACGCCCTTCCATATATTTTATTGCTCTCGGCATACTTTTTATTGCCCCCCTTCCTGTTTGTATACGCGCTGTATTCAAAGAGGAGGGTGTTCTAATCATAGAACTTAGAACCTGGAACTCGGTTTTTTAGGAGAGCCGCTGTGCTAGCCCTTCTTTGACAACTCGTGTTGTATCCTGACTTTTACACTTATTCCAGGGTAGAGGGGTATAAGTAATGCAATATTGTAGTTTGCATGTAATGGGAGGGGAATTTTTTTGTTATGACACAGAGATGCTTTGGCGGTAGTTGCCCCAGACAGCGCAATAGTCTGGTCGCACCTCAAGCCTGAATTTTTATCAACTTTGCGGGAGCATGGTAAAATTATCTGGAGGTTTTGAAATTGCCTCTCTTGTTCGACCCTTCTCTTTCGGACGATGGTCACCACTCTCTTGCAATGCCCTTAAAAGTCCCCGAAACTTGCCAACCTCCACGTTTTACAGGCAATTTATTTGGGTAACGATATCATGCCCACAACCGGACTGCTTGCAGAAGCATAGACTCTTTTTGGCATTCGGCCCGACTCATAGGCCAGCCGTCCTGCTCTCACTGCTAAATCCATTGCTTCTGCCATAAATACTGGATTGCCAGCCTCTGACACAGCAGTATTAAGCAACACTGCATCTGCACCCAACTCCATAGCAAGGGTTGCGTCGCTGGCAGTCCCCACGCCTGCGTCCACTATCATCGGCAACTTGTAACTGTCACATATCTCTTTGATTAGCAACAAAACATAAGGATTCTGGATGCCTAGCCCCGATCCAATGGCGCTACCCAAGGGCATAATTGCGTGAACCCCAATATCGCAGAGTTTGCGTGTCAGGATTGGGTCTGCGTTGATGTAGGGCAACACTATGAAGCCCTCTCTGACAAGGTCGTGACATGCTAACAAGGTCTCTTCCCCATCTGGATAGAGGCTCTTTTGGTCTCCCAGCACTTCGACTTTGATCCACTGGTTGTTCAGAGCCTCACGAGCCAGCCTCGCAACCCTCAGGGTGTCCTCGCGGGTGAAGCAACCAGCTGTATTGGGCAACAGGTGAATATCTTTGGGTATCCAGTTGAGAATGTTGTCTTCTCCAGGGGCGTTCAGGTCAAAACGCCTCACGGCCAATGTCACCATCTCAGATCTGGCAGCCTGATAGCAGGCTTTCATGGATTCAAAAGACTTGTATTTGCCCGTTCCAAGGATCAGGCGATTGGAAAATTCCTTGTTTGCTACGGATAATGTGGTTGCCATAGGTGAGCCTCATGAACTATTTAGTAATCTACTTTACTATTTCATCAGTCCTGCTACCAACATGTTCTGCTCTAGCTGATGGGTGCTATACCAAACCCCAAAAGGTGTGAATTGCTTGGAAGGTTGGTATGAAGCTATCAATTATTGTTAGTTGCGCATCGACATTATTCCAGCCTTAGTTTAGGATGTTCCCCGTTCTCAGAAGCTGGAATTTCGACTGCGGAATTCGCGTTTTCAAAATTTGCCGCCAATTCGCCATCTTCTTCATCATCAAGGGCCTGGGCGGCGGCATCTATTTTTGCGATAGCCACAACTCGATCCTGGTCGCTTGCGAGATTTAGCAACCGCACACCTTGGGCGGCCCTGCCGGTTTTCCTGACTTCGTCTATGGCAAATCTAATGACCATGCCTTCTTGGCTTATCAACAAGCAACCTTCTCCAGGCCTGACTAAAACAGAACCAGCCACCATGCCATTTCTGACTCCGGCTCGAATATTTATTACACCAGTGCCGCCCCTGTTCTGAAGCCGATAGTCCTGTAGCAGGCTTCTTTTGCCATACCCTTTTTCGGTAACGGTCAGCAACATACCGTACTCAGCCGTAGCCTCATCCGCAACTTCGCCTTCGGGAAGGTCTGGCAGGGGGTCAATAACCTCCATATCGACGATGCGGTCGCCAACACTTAGCTTCATACCTCTCACTCCTGTGGCAGTGCGGCCCATGGCCCGCACTGCCTCCTCCGAGAAGCGAATGGCCTTACCATGAGAACTGACCAAGATGCACTGCTGCTGGCCCGTCGAAGTTCTCACAGCAATCAGACTGTTTTCATGCTCTATGTTCAATGCAATTATGCCGTTTGAGCGAATATTGGCATAGGCTGCCAAGCTGGTCTTCTTGATAGTCCCGTCAGATGTCGCAAATACCAGGTTGTGTTCTTCAGGAAAATCTCGCAGAGCCATAAGCGTCACAACCCGCTCTGTATCTTTGAGGCTGACTAGATTCTTGATATGTTTGCCACGATTTGCAGCACCAGACTCAGGGATGTCATAGACCTTTAGGGCATATACATATCCCCTATCTGTGAAGACCATGAGGGTGTCGTGGGCCTTGGTAAGGAAAAGTTGTTCCACAAAGTCCTCATCCTTGGTCTTCATGCCCAGCTTGCCTTTGCCGCCGCGCTTCTGGCGGCGATAGGCCGCAAGTTCCGTGCGCTTTATGTAGCCGGCCTTGGAAAGCGTGACTACCATGGGATCATCAGCTACCACGTCTTCCATCCTGATTTCGCCAGAAAAACCAACAATTTCTGTTCGCCTTACATTGCCGAATTGCTTTGACATAGCACTAATTTCGTTGCGGATAACAGACAGGAGGAGAAAATCGTCATTGAGGATAGCCTTTAGCCGCTGCATTTCTGCTTCTACGGCGGTAAGCTCTTCCAATATCTTGTCCCTTTCGAGCCCTGTCAGCCGCTGGAGGCGCATATCCAGAATCGCCTGGGACTGCTTTTCGCTCAGGCCAAATCTTGCCATCAGCCCAGACTTGGCTTCATCAGGCGTCTTGGATGCGCGAATTAGCTTTATGACGGCATCGAGATTATCGAGGGCAATTTTCAGCCCAAGCAGGATGTGGTGTCGATCTTCAGCCTTGCGAAGCTGGAACATCGTCCGCCTAGTTACCACTTCTCGCCGAAATCCCAGGAATTCACTCAATACTTCTTTTAGTGTGCAAACTCTGGGCTGGCCGTTAACGATGCAGAGCATGGTGATGGGAAAGCTGTTCTGCAACTGCGTTTGTTGATATAACTGGTTCAGCACAATGTCAGAGGCTTCATTCCTTTTTAGTTCGACAATCAAGCGCATGCCTTCTCGGTCGCTCTCATCCCGAAGGTCTGATATGCCTTCCAATTTTTTTTCCCCAACTAGGTCGGCGATTTTTTCGATTAATGTAGATTTGTTGACTTGATACGGCAACTCCGTAAATACCAGTTGCTCAATCTCGCCCCTATTTTTTACTCGGACGGTCTCAACATGGGACTTGGCCCTGACTAGGCAACGACCCCGCCCAGTCCTGTATGCGTCGACAACCCCCTCTGTGCCTAGCATTATGCCACCACCTGGAAAGTCTGGCCCTTGAATGTGGGTCATCAGCCCGGCTAGCCCAATGTCGGGGTCATCGATGAGTGCCATCAATGCATCGCAACACTCCTTGAGGTTATGGGGGGGGATAGAAGTGGCCATGCCAACCGCTATGCCTTGGCTACCGTTAATCAATAAATTCGGAATTTTGGCTGGCAGGGCCATTGGCTCAACAAGGCTATCGTCGTAGTTGGGGCCAAAATCGACCGTATCCTGATCGATATCCTCCATCATGGCGGAGCCAATGCAACTCAAGCGGGCCTCTGTATAGCGCATAGCCGCCGGACTGTCACCATCTACTGAACCGAAGTTGCCCTGCCCATCAACAAGAACGTGACGCATGGAGAAGGGCTGGGCCATTCTGACCATTGTGTCATAAATAGCAGCGTCACCATGGGGGTGGTACTTACCCATTACCTCGCCAACTGTGCGCGCAGATTTTTTATAGGCACGGTTCCAGTCATTTCCAGTCTCTTTCATGGCGTACAACACGCGGCGGTGGACTGGTTTCAGTCCATCTCTAACGTCTGGAAGGGCACGGCCCACTATTACGCTCATAGCATAATCGAGATAAGACTTGCGCATCTCTTTCTCGATTTCAATTGGCTCAATTCTTTGGGGCATTGTTATTTGTTCCACGTGGAACCTCAAAAAAAATCCCGCCAGTGCAGACTAAGAGAAGAAAAACATCTGGCCAGTCCCTATCGGCGTATCAGATACACACAAAATTACACATCTAGGTTTTCCGCCAGCAAGGCGTTGTTCTCAATAAATCTGCGCCTTGGCTCTACGGCGTCGCCCATCAAGACCGTAAATATTTCGTCTGCTTCCACGGCATCATCGATGCGGACTTGCAACAAGGTGCGGCGTTCTGGATCCATGGTCGTCTCCCAGAGCTGCTCGGGGTTCATCTCCCCCAAGCCCTTGTACCTTTGGATAGAAACGCCCCGCTTGCCCTCTTCGATAACTGCGGCAAGTAGCTCTTCTGGGCTTGCAAAAGACATTTCTTTGGCCAAGGCTTTAGATGAGGCCTCATCGCCTTCTTCAACGTCTTCTTTTGCAATTTTTGCAACTTTACGTTTTGACGAGCCAACAGAGGAATCGATACGCGTAAGCGTGAGAGTACCACCATTGAGTTGGGCCAGGTCTTTGCGCAGGGCAGCAAGTCTTCGGAATTCTCCCCAATGGGCAACGGTCGAGTCAATGCGTAACGAAATAGGGCGCGACAAGTGCATCCTCACCAGCTTTATCCTGTGGACTGTCGGGGCAGTTCCTTTATCTCCACTGTTATTCTCTGATTCCTTGGGGTGTTCGGAGTTTTCTGAACTCACGCAACTTTCGCAACTTTCGACTTGACAGGCTCCCATACCCATTTTTGCGAGGTGGGTAGCAAGGGCCTCCACCGAATCTCTGGACTTAAAACATCCAGGATCGAGAAACCCATCTGCAAGCAGGGCGTCTGTCAGCTCTTGCGCAAATCCACGGCGTTCCAGCTTGGCGTAGAGATGCTTAACCTCGCCTAATTTTTTGAGCTTTGCCACCAGAGAGTTACCAGATATTTTTGTTTTATCGGGAATGGTTAGTGCCCACCCGTCCAATGCACGGCTGAATAAAAATTCCTCTAGCCCACGGTCATCTTTCAGATATTGTTCGTGCTTGCCCTTTTTTACCTTATATAGGGGCGGCTGGGCGATATAGACATTCCCCCTGAGTACCAGCTCAGGAGTCTGCCGATAAAAGAAAGTCAACAGTAGAGTCCTGATGTGGCTACCATCGACGTCGGCATCTGTCATTAAGACTATTTTGTGGTAACGCAGATTCTCAATTTTGAAATCGTCCTGACCAATACTGGTTCCAAGGGCCTGAATCAGCAAACGTAGCTCATTGTGATTGAGAATTTTGTCAAAGCGCGCCTTCTCGACATTTAGGACTTTTCCCTTGAGAGGAAGTATTGCCTGAGTCCTTCTATCGCGTCCCTGCTTGGCCGAACCTCCAGCAGAATCTCCTTCAACCAGGAAAATTTCCGATAGTGCTGGGTCTTTTTCTTGGCAGTCCGCCAATTTGCCTGGCAGGCCAGCTGACTCCAAGGCACCCTTGCGACGTGTAAGTTCTCTGGCTTTTCTGGCAGCCTCTCTGGCGCGAGCAGCTTCAATAGCTTTTTCGAGGATAATTTTGGCTTCTCTGGGATTTTCTTCAAAAAAAGTGTTGAGACGTTCATATACTACAGCCTGGGTGATGCCCTTGACTTCGGAAGAAACTAGCCTGTCTTTGGTCTGACTGCTGAACTTGGGATCGGGCACTTTCACTGAAATGACGGCCGTAAGCCCCTCTCTTACATCTTCGCCTGACAGAGTAACCTTGCTTGACTTCGGCTGACTGTTTTTTTCTGCATATTGGTTAATCATTCTGGTCATTGCAGCTCGAAAGCCCTCGAGGTGGGCGCCGCCGTCGCGGTTTCGGATATTGTTTGTAAAACAAAAGAGCGTCTCCTGATACGAGTCGTTCCATTGTAGGCTCACTTCAACGCATACTTCCTGTCGGATATCCCTGATGTATATTGGCGGTTTGTGAAGCGGGGTCTTGTTGCGGTTTAAATGCTCTACAAAAGCGTCAATGCCACCCTCGCTGAAGAAATCATTGCTCTCGCCTGTGCGCTCGTCAGTAATGACAATTTGGACGCCTTTGTTGAGAAAACTGAGCTCGCGCAACCGTTGAGTAAGCAGGTCAAAATTGAAATCTGTTTTATCCTTAAAAATTTCTGCATCAGGCAAAAAGCGTACACGGGTGCCGCGTCTTGTAGTTGGCCCGATAACTGCTAAAGGGGCATCGGCTTTTCCTCTGGTGAAAGTTACCGAATGTTCTTTCCCTTCCCGCCAAACGGTCAGCCAGAGTTTTTCTGAGAGAGCATTAACGCATGAAACTCCCACACCATGCAGGCCACCAGAAATTTTATATGAGTTGTCATCAAATTTTCCTCCTGCATGGAGAACGGTCATGATAACTTCGGCAGCACTCCGGCCCTCTTCTTTATGCATATCCGTTGGTATGCCACGTCCATTGTCGTCTACCGAGCAAGTACCATCGTTGTGAATAATTATGTCAACTTTTGTGCAGTGGCCCGCAAGAGCTTCGTCTATGGCATTGTCGACAACCTCAAAAACCATATGGTGTAGTCCACTACCGTCATCTGTATCCCCAATGTACATCCCCGGCCGCTTGCGCACCGCCTCTAAGTCTTTCAATACTGTTATGTTGTCGGCTGTATAATCTTCAAGGTTAACTGCTGAGTTTGTGGAATTAGTTACTGCTTTGGACATCAATTCTCGCTAACAAGGCTGATATGGTACTTGTGGGGCAAAAAACCATGCTGGACTAGTTGGAATTGCCAAACTTTACAGGCATAAGTATGTATTTAAAGGACATTTCCTGAAGGCTTGGACTCATGAAAAGGCCCTGACCAACATCGTCTTTGAATTGGTACTCGACTAAATCGCCCGGTAACTTATCCAACAGCTCGGTCAGGTAATCGATATTGAAAGCAAGTTCCAGCGGTTGCTCTGCGCCGCTGAAGTTCAAGCTGGCTTGGTTAATACCCTCATCTGGGTGCTGAACCATAACCCGTAGATTTGGAAATTCAAAAAACAAACGCACGTTTTTGTTGTAATCATCTTTTTTGAGGCCCACAAACTTAAGAATTTTAATAAACTCTTCCCTATCGACAGTCACGTGGTGCGGTAGCTCGGCTGGCAATACTTTTTCGTAGGCCGGATAGTTAGCTGTAACCCTTCTAGTGCTGAATTTCAAATTGGGCTGATTGACAAACAGGCTCCTGTCATCCCAAGAAACTTCTAACAGGCCATCTTCATCAAAAGAGCTATGGATAATATCGATGGCGCGTTTGGGAACAATGATTTTTTCTTCCCCTTTTGAGCTTTCGGAAACTTTGAGTCCAGTATCACACTGGAATTCTACTACCGCGAGTCTAAATCCGTCTGTGGAAACAACCCGCACATATTTTTTTGTCAGATGCAACAACACTCCAGAAATTGCGGCTTTTGTGGCATCTTTACTTGTTGCTATTGCTCCAAGCTGTATTGCTTTTTTGAATAGTGCCACTGGTAGCTTGACCATATCTTTTGAGGAATCAAGCACTGGCAGTTCTGGAAATCCTTCAGCATGTTGTACATTGTGTTCAGAATTAAAACCCTTAGCTCTCATCCACATGCGGTTTCCATTGCCTTCATCAGGCCATTCAAGAGTTAGGATTCCCTCAGGGTAAATTCTTACAGTTTCAACCAGCTTTTTTCCTGGTACGGCAACCATCTTTGACCCAGAGCCTTCAATTGGCAATGTTGCTTCGAAGGCCAGTTCCATGTCTGTAGTCTTAAGAGTCATCGTTTGGTCAGAAATATCCATGATGACGTGTTGAAGTATTGGTAACGTGACTCGTTTTTCAAGAGCGTGCTTCAGTACGCTCAAGACCTTGTCAAGACGTTCTCTAGAAACTTGTACTTGAAAATTCATATATCACCTAATGATTATGATAGGGCGGCCGTTCTGTGGATTGGTGCCCCAAACGCTTATATTACCAAGAAATATTCAGTATGGATACCCTGTTGAAAAACTGTGTTCTTATGCTTAAAACAGGGACTAGGAAGATGCTGTAAAAAGTTATCGTCAACTGGTGCTTTCATAATTTGTGGACATGTGTGCATTTCTATTAATCTCTCCATTTTTCAGCCAATGCTATTAAGAAAACCTTGAACTTCTCTGTGGAAAACGGAATCCTTTTGCATTCGGTTTTTGACAGATTCGATTGCGTTCATAACCGTGCTGTGATGCATATTGTTAAAAATGCGTCCAATTTCTGCATAAGAGGCTGTTGTAAGCTCTCTGGCAAGATACATGGCAACTTGCCTGGGCAACAAAACTTCAAGCCGTCGAGATTTCTTTTTTGTTAAGTCGGAAAATGAAAGTTTATAGTGGTCGGCAACCACCTTGCAGATTTTTTCCAATGATACAGATGCAGACGGCTCCTCCCCAGTAGTACCTCTATAGGCCTCCTGAGCGACATTTAGCGACACGTCCACACCGAGGAAGCTTGCTTGAAACAGAGTCCTTTTTAGGAGTCCCTGAAGATCCCTCACGCTGGATTTTGCCTTGCTGGCAATAAAATAAAGCGCGTCATCCGGAACAGGTGGATATCCCTCGAAAGAAGCATCTTCGAGCTTTTTCTTTAATATTGCAACCCTCGTATCAAAGTCAGGCGGGTATACATCCACTGTCAAACCTGCCTTGCATCTAGTTAACAGCCGGTCGTGGAGGCCTTCTAGGCGGTCTGGTGGCCTATCGCATGTGATCACTATATGTTTTCCGTGATTGATCATGTACTCCAGGATGTAAAAGATCTCTTCCTGAGTACGAACCATGTTCTGATGCAGAGTCTGAATGTCATCAAAAAGCAATACATTTTTTGATTGGTATTTTTGCCTTAGGGGCTCAGTTGTGTTTGCCCGAATTGCGCCAGTCATTTCATGCACAAATGATTCGGCCTTAAGGTATGCAAGTTGAATTTCAGGGTGCCTCACAAGCAAGCCCTTGCCAATGCCAATCATCAGATGCGTTTTTCCAAGGCCACTTCCGCCGTATATAAACAGTGGGTTCATGTTGGATAGATTTGAATGTGCGTAATTTTCCACTACCCCTTGGGCAGCATTGAAAGCCATGCTACAACTCGGGCCAACAACAAAATTTTCTAGCGTATAGGATTCGAAACCCTGCGGCAATAGCGAGACCTCACTTGAAACCACAACTGGACCGTCTGCATTGGCCTTTACCTTAGTACTCTTTGGGGAGGCCATTTTCATTTCTGGTCGTTTATTGTCACCAGCTACGAATATCAGCTTTAAGTCCGGCAAGTCTACATGGACGATGGCATCGTATAGTTCATCGGCCATCTGTTGCTCGATCCACAATTTTGTAGAACGATCAGGGGTCTGAATTTTGAGAGTGTTTCCATCATAATCAATCGGAATGCATGGAGCAATCCAGTCGCGGTAAACACGATCCTGCATTTTGTGGGCTAAATATTTGCACAACAAGCCCCAAGGGTGTTGTGCATCTTGGAGAGTCATAAGAGACAACCTAAACAACGAGAACAAGAATTGTAACACAGCCGGACTTTAAAGAAAAAAGTAATTTTGACAGGGAGCAAAAGGCCCCCGTTCCGTTGAGCGAATACAGAGATTTGGTATTTTCTTTGTTGAAAGTTCTAGGTATTTTAGTTAAAATCACAGGTTCGCTCCTCCCGCGGAAGGAAGCATGAAAGGAAAGTAAAATGAAACGTACCTTCCAGCCCAATAACCGCCGCCGCGCTAAAACGCACGGCTTTTTGACCCGTATGAAGACAAAAAGCGGCCGTCTTGTGTTAAAGAGGCGCCGAGCCAAAGGCAGGCACGTACTAGCTCTCTAAACGATGAAAGTTGCTGGACTGTTTCGTATTGTCAGGCGAATGGACTGCGTAATCTCCGAAAGCCAGCCAAAACATTTGTCACCCAAGGGCAGTTCGCTTGACATCAGGGCCTTTTATTTTGAAATTAGCAGGATGCCTCTGCTGTTGGTAAGCGCCGCACGCAAATCTGGTTCAGCGATTGAAAGAAATAAGTTTCGCCGAAGGGCGCGCATGGCTTTTTTGACAGTACTGCGGCGATGCCCTGAGCTAAGCGGCATCGGCTTTGTCTTTTGGATCCGGCCCACCCGTGGGAGTCCGAAAGGGTGCCGGGTGGACTATTGGGAAATTGAGAAGCAGATGGAGTCATCCCTAGGCCGCATGAGGCATCAATGAACAATAACCGCAACTTGATAATCTTTATCCTTGCCAGCATGGCTTTGCTATTTGGCCACTCTTGGTTCACCAAAAAAAACATGTCGCAGTCACAGGTAATGCCAGCCATTGCTACCCCTGACGCACTGTCCAAACCAGATGCATTGCCGACAGAAACCTCGCAACCTACGCCTCAAAACTCCCTAGCGGAGATTCTAACTCCAGCGGATGCTGGAGTTATAGCCCCCCCTGTTCCTGTGGACAGACGTGCGAGATTTATTGCGGGTAATGAATATCTGGAATTGACATGGCGACAGTACGATGGGGCGTTGGTTCAGGCGGTATGGAAGCAGGACAACACCGAATTTTTCCCAAAAGAAGTAAGGGAACTCGGCGGCAGACTCAGTTCCGCCGAATTCGTGGGAATTGGCGGTACACTGGATGCAATATTTGCAGACCCGCCCGAAGTTGAAGAAAACGAAATTGGCGCTTCAATAACTTTTTCAAATGGCGCAGGCGAGAGGATTTCTTACTTCCTTCCGAAGGATGGTTACATCCTTGAGGTGGCTTCGTTTTCACCCAGCAAGAATGGCATCTACCTCATCCGGGCGTTGAATGAAATCCCCATGGCCACAGACAGTAGCACTGGTAGGCAATATCAAGTAAATTCTTTTCAAGGGCTAGACAACGGTAGGATATTTTCGATTGAAGACAAGAAAATTTTTGCCACTAAATGGGATAAAATACTCACCGACCCATGGTTCAAGTCGTTGGGGAGAAAGCGCAAAGAATTACCACCCGCTTCACAGCGCCTAGGCATGGATGCTGGCGTAGAAACAAACAGAAGACAGACCACTCATTACTTTGCCGCGATTTGGGATTCTAATTCTGTAACAGTCAGAGATACAGCGCGCTTGCCTGGTTATCATGCCACCCCCGACTCAGAAGGTAGCGCGTCTGCGAGGCTATACCTCGGCCCAAAACAGGCTGAGTATCTCGCGACCTTTCACCCCGCTGGCGAACCTGGAAAGGGGAAGCCCTTTCTCCAGGTAATGGACTTTGGCTTCTTTGGCTTGATAGCAAAATTCCTTTTTGTAGTCCTCCGATATATTCAGAGCCACATTAACAATTGGGGCTGGTCGCTTGTTACCCTTAGCCTGTTAGTCCGACTGTCGCTGTGGACGCTTAACACAAAGACTACCAAGGGAATGCTGAGACAAAAAGAGCTGGAGCCGTACCAAAAACAGATCCAGGCTAAGTACGCAAAATATGGCAATGACATGGTTAAAAAGCAGGAAATGCAACGCGAGCTGATGGCATTTTATAAAAAAAATGGACACAACCCACTTGGTAGCTGTCTGCCGGCTTTGGCTCAAATGCCTGTATTTATGGCCCTTTGGTCGATGCTTCAAGCTGTCTTTGAACTTAGGCAGGCCCAATGGATTTTTTGGATCAAAGACCTTTCTCGCTCAGATCCATTTTTTATTCTTCCTGCGCTGATGGTCGGTACCATGATAGCCCAGCAGGCCATGACCCCTCCCATGGGCGACCCACAGCAACGAAAAATGATGATGGTGATCATGCCCCTGATGATGGGATTTTTCTTTGCCTACACCCCTGCAGGGCTGACCCTCTACTACTTGTTCTTCAATTTAGTCGGCATGGGCCAGACTTGGTTATTGATGCGAAGACATCAACCTCGTCCAGTCATCGTATGAGGCATATATGCGGCATACCACCCTCCTAGAAGACATTCCAGAATTGGCTCAAAAGTGGTGTGCCTACCTTGGGTTGGGCGTTGAAGCTATATTTGAAATGTCCGGCGACGAATTGTTGTTTCCCAACCGTATGGTCTTGGCAGGGCCAGATGCGTCATACTTGGTTGCCAGCAAAGCGCTACCGCTGGACGCGCTTCAGTTCCTCCTGCACGAGGCCCAGGGGGAGAGGGAGGAAGCTAAACTGGTCTATCTGGATGTGCAAGGCACCAGGCTTTTCAGGATGCGCGAGTTGGTAGCAATGGCAGGACTGGCCGCAAAAAAAGCAAGGCAAGAAGGCGCTTACATCTTCGCCTCCCTAACGCCGAAGGAGCGCAGATGGATTCATCTGGTAATTAGCCAGGAAGAGGATTTGGAGACCATCAGCGAAGGCTTCGGGGCCATAAAAAGCTTGAAGGTCACGCGAAAAGCCTGATTTCGGATAGAATTGTATGGAGCCAATTTGTGCCCCCGCCACGCCCCTGTTGCCATCTTCTGTGGTCATAATCAGGGTGTCCGGAGAGCGCTTGGGACAGATGCTCAAGCCTTTGGTTAGCCTGGGCAAGCCTAGGTTCGCAAAGCTTTGCCGCCTGAGGTGGGGCGGCTATTCAGAAAAGTCACTGGTGATATATTTTCCTGCTCCAGATTCCTACACGGGCCAGGACGTAGTTGAGTTTCATCTTCACGGCAATCCTCTGCTGGCAAGACGCTTTCTGGAATATCTCGGCGAAATCGGGATTCGCCTCGCACGACCAGGGGAATTTACGCAACGGGCCCTTCTCAATGGCAAACAAGACCTTTTAGATGTTGAAGCACTTCGGGACTTGATGGACGCTACCACTGATACCCAGCTCCGACAGGCTCAGGCAAGGGCTGGAAGGATGCCAGCTTGGGTTCTGGAAGCAAAAGCAAGTATCTCTAAATGGGTTGCTCAAGCTGAAGCCTATATTGACTACGGAGAAGACGAAGAAGTAAACATGGATATGTCAGAACTCAGGGCCTGGGCAGCCGAACTAGGAGAAACGTTCCACGTGGAACGGAAACGGTCGGCTTCGGCTAGATGGCTAAGAGACGGAATCCGGATTGCTATTGTTGGCAGGCCCAACGCAGGCAAAAGCACCCTGTTTAATGCACTGGCAGGAGAGGATAGAGCCATAGTTTCCGAATTGCCAGGGACTACCAGAGATGTCCTAGAAGTAAGGTGCCAATGGGCAGGTCTGCCACTTAGGATATTTGATACAGCTGGCATTAGGGTAACTGATGACCCCATTGAGCGGCTTGGAGTGGCCCGAATTGACCCCATCCTCCAGGAGGCGGATCTGATCCTTCACTTAGTGCCAATTTTGGACGAAGGTCCAGAGCCTGCAATTTTGGCAAGCCTTGGGCCATTTGGCGAAAAAGTCATGACAGTGCGCAATAAGTGTGATTTGGGGGTTGGCCAGGGCATTTGCATTTCAGCAACAAGTGGCAATTTGAGCCAGTTGGAAGTGGCGCTAAAGCAACGCTTCTTTGGCAAATTTGCACCGGACGTGTGCCTGGGAGCCCTCGCTACGGCTCGCCAAAGGGAGCTTTTGGCCGAACTGAGCTATCAAATGGATTTGATAGCTGACCTTAGCAACGATGTGCCATCAGAGCTTCCGGCAAGCCTACTTCAGGGAGCCTGGGGACTGTTGGCACGTCTGACGGGGGAAGACAGGGCAGAGCTTGCTTTGGATGCTATGTTTTCAGAATTTTGCTTAGGGAAGTGATGCTGGTTGTCATTTTACTTTCCGTATCCCGGGCTAAGCTTCTGAACTTCCTGGAACATCGTCTGGGCATCCTCTTTCCTGCCGACCCGCTCCAGCAATTTTGCCAAATCGTACCTGAGGCCAACGCTATCTGATGGCGGGAATCCAGGATCGACAATGCCTTTCTTCAGCCACTGCATGGCGGCATCGAGGTCTCCCTTGATTTCTTCACACAGAGCAAGCATTGAGCAACATTCCAACGTGCGTTCCGGATCGGCCATGGCCTGTTTGAAGGCCTCTATAGCAGGGTCTGCCAGCATCATTTCCTTGTAGGCTATTCCCAAATTGTAGTGGGTGTCGTAGTCGTCTCCGCTTACTTTTTCAGCGACTTCATCCCTAAAGGCGTTGAAGAGCTCTTCAGCGGTTTTTATTCTTTCTGCAACTCTAGTATTGTCGTGCATTTCATCCTGACTACCAAAAGACAAGTCGAGCATGTCAGACAGGTCAAAGGATGCGGTTTCCTGAGAAGTATCAGCCAAATCAATTCTTGACTTCCGTTTGTCTAGTTTTTCTTCAACGGATTTTAATCTAGTCAGTAGCTCCGGATGGTTATTGTAGATTGTGAGCGCTCTGTCGATTTCCATCTTGGCTTCTTCGGGGCTACCGTAGTCGAGCTGGAAGTCGATAGAGCTGAGTGCTTGTTCCAGAGCATCATCGACTTTGCTGGCTCTGGTTTGGGGGGCACTGGCGGGCGCTGTCGGCTTGACAAGTGGCGTGGACGGTATTTCTGGAAGGGCCAGGTCTAAATCGCCAAGGCCGCCGACGGGGGGTCTGTCAAGGGCATCTGCAATATCTTCCTTGGGTGGTTGCAGGGGTTCGTGGGCCGGGGCTTGAGTGGCGGGCATCGCAATTGGGATTTGGGCTGGCTCAGCAGGGGCTAGTGGTTTGGGTGGCGGAGGATTATTCAGGCCGAGTGTCAGCCGATATACCCTAGTCGAGCCTGGTAAAATTGCTTCTGCTTTGTCCAAGTATTGGATCGCCAATTCATTTTCATCAAGCGAGGCGAGTTTTTCTGCAACTTTGCAGTAGTGGGCCTGAGCCTTTGTGACAACGCCGGAGGCCTTATGAATAGAGGCTATGCGCTCGATGGCCGTCGAATTCGTTGGATCAATCTCCAAAACTTTCTGATAGGTTTCTACAGCCTTATCAGCCCTCTTCAGGCTTTCATGCTGTCCAGCTTCAGTCATGAGTTGGTCGACTTGTCTTGCCTGCTGTGGGTTGAGGTTGGATGGGTTTGCGTTGTCAGGCCCACGCCTCTCAAGGTCGGGGGGGCCTTGAATGGACATGTCGTATTCGGCCACTCCCAGCCCGATTAATTGTTTCCTCACTGCCTCCGCTCGGCTGTCTCCGGCGCCCAGCAGACTCAAGCCATACTTTAACGAGTCAATCTGTTCCTCTTTGGCTCCGTTTTGGTGAGCGACCTCGGCAAGAAGTAGCCAGTACTCAGGCACAGGGTCAGTTCCGAGGACGTTGTGTAGTAGCGAATTAACCTGATCTCCCAGGCCTCGTCGGGCTATTTCTATAGCCGAAGGCGAAAAAGTCACGATTCCCTGCTGTATGGATCCCTTAGACATGCAACCCTTGAGGGCCCTTTCGCAAGTCGCGAATGTCTTTTCGGGTATCTGCGGTATCTGCGCAAGTATCTCAAGGGCCGCCAGCGGTTGCTGAAGCTGAATCTCAATTTCGGCCCTGGCCTCCAGTAGCTCAGGATTTTTTGGGTTAGCGATGAGCCCTTCTTCTAGATGAGCCTTTGCTGCACTGAAGTCCCTTTGCATAATGCAGAGGCGGAAATATGTCAGATATAGCTGGGGGACGCTGGTCATTGACTTAGTTCGGTCGAGGATTTGGCCAGCTTCTGCGTGTTTGCCCTCAATAGCGAGCATTTCCGCCACTTCGAGGAATAATTCCGATGCCTGCGCCTGCATCCCCTCTTTGCCGTAAAGTTCGGCCAGCTTGATTTTATTCTTTACATTCCTTGGATCCAGAGCAACTACTTCAGCAAATTCCGTGAGGGCCCTCTGCAACATTCCCTGCTTCGTGAACAAATCTGCCAGCTGAATATGGAGTTGCACTGCATCCTTGACCATGTTGGCGCGTTTATAGAGGCTAGCTAGGCATGTGGCTAGCTCCATGTCCTCGGGCGAGGACCTAAAAGCTTTTTTGTAGATGGCGATCGCCTTGTTGACAAAGCCGTCTTTTTCAAAGCCTTCGGCAGCGCGCTTGAACATTGCCAGAGCTTCGTTTTTTTTGTTTTCCTGCAAATAAATATCGCCGACGCGGTTGGCTGTGTTCAAATCCCTGGGATTGTCTTCCAATAGTTTCAGAAAGTTGTCAATGGCCTTGCCGGCCTTGCCGGAAGCTAAATATTCTTCGGCTTGTTTTGCCAGCTTATCACGGTCAATGGCCATAATCTGCCTCACAGCTCAACGTCGTACACCCATTTTATATTTGCGCCCGATACATCTGCACAATGGCGCGCCCGTGTGTGCAGACAGACACCCCTTGCAAGGGTTTGCAATAACAGTTTAGCTTCTTTCGGGGTTAATCTGTCCTAAATTTCTTGCGGCGAAAGCATCGGGCAATAAATTTTCTAGCCAGCACATTTTACGTTGACGCCTATTGACAACCAAAATGGGAAGGGTATCGGCGAATTCGGCAAGTGCCTGGCGGCAGGCTCCGCATGGGGGGGTTAACATGTCAGCATCAGAAACAATAGCCAGAGCCAGGATTTGGCGGGGCCGCAGACCTTGTTGCGCTACCGCAGAGCAGAGGGCGGTTCTCTCGGCACACATGGTCACAGAGTAAGAGGCGTTCTCTACATTGCATCCATGTGCAATAGAGTCATTCTCAAGATACAAAGCCGCGCCGACCCTAAATCCTGAATATGGTGCGTAGGCATTTTCCCAGGCGCTCCATGCCGCCCCCGTTAGCCGACCCCATTCACAGGCATTTATGTCTGCATAATCCCAAGCCATTCAGCCCTCCACAATTGCACATCGAAAAATGTGCAATTACTCTGATATTTTTTTCAAAACAGAATAGTTCTAACCCTCGGCTTCCAGTGTTGCCAATTTTTTCCAGGCGCGTATGTGTCCCTTCGTCTCAGTCTTGCCATGTTGTCCTAAGACTGTAAGGGTAATGTCCATCTTTTGTAACCTTGCCTGCAGAATCGAACCTGAGAGCATCTCAAGCTCCTCTTCAAATTCATCGCCTGGCTCAAATTGGGCCAAGTCAATCTTCAGCAGAATTCCCTTTGGCTTATCGCCCTCCAAGACACGAACCCATGGCACGCCACGCTGGGCAGTTCTCTTCCAGTGTATCCTGCTGACAGAGTCGCCCAAAACAAAGGGCCTTGCCCCAACAGGGCTTGAAAAACCGAAATTTGTGCTTGGCTCAGATAATTCCCCGTCACCGCCCTGTCTTTCATACCCAACTGGTCGAGGAGCCACTAAAACAGGCAAGTTAACTTGGATGCACCTGATTTTTTCAAGGAAGCCAAAGGGATAGCGCGTTCTCAAGTTTAGGCTCTTTATAGCGGTCATTCCTCTTTTCATCGGCCTGATTGGAAAAGATGCCATTGGAGACTCATTTGTGTCGCCGCCATACAAAAACGAAGGCTCTACGCGGCAGTTCCCGATATCCAGGTGTATTTCCAAACACCGGGGCCGCTTCGGTTTTTTGTCAGCGAACCTCACCCACAACCCACCTTTCGTGTTAGCGAAAAAAGAGCCCTCCAATACATCATCGACCTCAATGGATCCAATCGCTGCGCGGCTGACCCAGCCAGAGACCAGCAACAAGCCGATCATCAGACCAAAGACCGTATGAAGCAGGTTGTTGTTCGAATAAACGCCCAGAGACCCAACGGCTCCCATCACAAGCAAATATTGGATGCCCAAGCGCGTTATCCGCAGTTGGAGGCGTGAGTCTTTCCATAAGTACATTGGGTTAGTTTATAGCACTTGCTCAAGAACATGGAAATCAATGTCATAATCAAGCAGTCGTCAGGATTGTCATGTTCAAAGAACTATTTCGCACAAAGTCTATCGAACAGTTACAGGCCACAATTGATGAGCCAGAGCATAAACTCAGGCGCAATCTGACTGCTTTTGACCTCACACTTTTCGGCCTTGGGGCCATCATTGGGGCAGGTATTTTTTCTACCATAGGCACGGCCGCTGCCGGAAATATTATCGACGGCCGTCTTGCGGCGGGGCCGGGCCTAGTAGTCAGCATTCTTGTGGTTGCCTTTGCATGCCTCTTCACGGCCCTGGCCTATGCGGAGATGGCCAGCATGATACCAGTTTCTGGATCGGCCTATACCTATGCATATGCCACCATGGGGGAGCTGGCCGCCTGGATAATCGGCTGGGATTTGCTGTTGGAATATGCTGTCAGCAACGTGGCGGTTGCGATATCGTGGGGGGACTATGCAAGGAGTTTTTTGGCAAACGTCTTACATGTGCATATTCCAGGCTGGCTGGCTATGGATCCTCGCTCTGCCCTGGCCCTTAATGAGAGCGCGGAGGCATCGGTTACCATTGCAAAAAAACTAGACATGCTAGTAGCCGCAAAGGCCGGCGGACCCGAATCGGCAATGTTCGCCAACTGGGACGTATTAAAAGAGGCACCTGCCCTCTTCGGCTTCCCTGTCACCATCAACCTTTTGGCCGTGCTTATCACTGTAGTCATTACCTACCTAGTTTACAGAGGGATAAAAGAGAGTAGCAGGGCAAATAACTGGATGGTAATACTAAAAGTCTTCATCCTGCTCCTGGTAATCGGAGCTGGGGCGAGGTTCATCAGTGGCGATAACTATACCCCCTTTTTCCCCAACGGCTGGAAAGGAGTCCAGGCAGGGGCTGCAATAATATTTTTTGCATTCATTGGCTTCGATTCCGTCAGCACCACGGCTGAAGAATGTTGTAACCCAGGCAGAGACTTGCCGAGGGGTATACTCTGGTCGTTGGGCATATGCACTATTATTTATGCCCTGATAGCCCTTGTTGTCACTGGCATGATGAAGTACGGCCAGCTCGAAGGAATCGCCGACCCGCTGGCGTATATATTTGAACAAAAAGAGCTTACTGTCCTGGCGGGGATTATTAGTGCGGGGGCGGTTGTTGCTACAACGGCAGCTCTACTGGTCTTTCAGGTCGGCCAGCCTAGAATATTTATGGCGATGGGCAGGGACGGGCTACTTGGCTCTTGGTTCAGCAAAATAAGCCGCAACCGAGGAACTCCCGCAAACGCTACGATGGTGACTGGCCTTATGGTGGCGATACCGGCAGCATTTTTGAATATTGGTGAAGTTGTGGAGCTGTGTAATATTGGGACTCTATTTGCCTTTGTCCTGGTCTGCATTGGGGTGATAATCCTAAGACTAAAGAGACCCGAAGTCCCACGCCGCTTTAAAATGCCCCTATATTGGATTTCTGCCCCTCTCGGGATTTTAGCGTGCATCTGGCTCGCCATGGGCTTGCCTGCCCTGACCTGGAAGAGGTTTTTTCTGTGGCTGTTGGCTGGACTTGTCATCTATGTTGCCTATGGTAGGAAAAATAGCCGTTTGCAGCGCTTGAGAGATGTTGGGGCTAAAGCTTAGATTTATTAACCGTATTGAGCTCAAAGACTTTGACTACAATAACTTTTACTAAGCTTCGCCGCCTCGTTGCCCGTCCAAATCTTTCTTCCAAGCAAGTCGCCTGGAGTTTTGCCATAGGCCTTGCAATCCAAATGAGTCCCATACCTTTCACTCAGGCGTTGATAACAATATGCCTCTGTATCGTTCTCAAAAATGTGCATAAGCCGTTAATGCTATCTGCCAATTTCATTAACAACCCATTAACCTCCCTACCAATCACCACTTTGCAAATAATGGTCGGTAACTGGCTGGTCGGCAACGGATTAAGGACGAATTTCGAAGCCATAAAGTGGGGCGAATTTAATTTTTCCGCAATTTTAGCGCTTAAGCCACTACTTGTCCCCTACCTGATAGGTAGCGCCGCATTAATGATTGTTGCCTTGTTTCTGGGGTATTTCTCCATGCTTCACTACTCAGAATATATGAGGCAACGAAAAAAACCAAAGGCCGCCGCCTTGCTGAGTGATGACAGTAGCTAATGTCGCCTGGTGAGCACTGGTATGTAGCGAAATCGGCTCTAATATAGCCACTTCAGCAGGCATCCTGTCCTAGCCAGAAGAAGATCCGCAAGGTCTGGATTGAAGCGCAAGGCAAATTGGGTTCCTGCCCTCAAATCCGCTATTTCGCCGCTTATGGCTCTATATCTCAAAGTCAGTGGCAAGCACCCCTTATTTTGCATCAGTATGTCCAACAAATCGGGTGGATATTCGCCTTGAGGCAGTTCTATTACAGCGCCGGTAAAACCACGCCCCTGAAAGTTTTCCAAAGGCTCTAATTTTTTGACGAAAATTTTTATCTGGATTTGTTCGCCGGGTTCCACCTCGTCTTCGTAATGGCTTTCAATTGTTTCTATTCTCAGTTCTCCCGTGACCATCAACAGCTGGTCTGGTAGTGCCAGGTGGCGGTTGGCCTCAAATGGCTTGGTTTTTTGCCTCGTCGACTGATCAAAAGCGGTGGCCATAAGGAGAGCTTCGGCCTTGTCTGTGAGATCTTCCAGCTTCAAGATGCCCCATTGTTCCATGTATTTATTGGTTTTGAAGTTAACAGAAGCAACCATAGCGGCTACGGATACCTCATCCCTATCCCTTAGCTTTCCGGAGGCAATTAATTCTTTGTGGCGGACTAGGCTTCCTTTGGTATGCGCCTTTATTGCATCCGCATATTCTTCCAAAGGATGCCCCGAAACATAGAGGCCCAGGATTTCTCGCTCGGCCTTAAGCCTTTCGGCGCGGGTCCAGGGCGCGATGCCCTCCGGCACGTTCCAGGAATTGCCCATGGAAGACATTTCTGCATCATCAAACAAGCCCACCATGCCTCTATCGACATGTTTGCTTCTGCCGGCGCACTCGAGGGCTCCAGGTAGCCCTTGCAGGAGAGCAGCCCTGTTAGGCTCTAGGCTATCAATTGCCCCTGACTTGATAAGATTCTCCCATGTTTTTTTATTTGCCTTTTGCAGGTCGGTAGCCTTTAACGCATGGAACAAGTCCTCAAAATTGCCTTCGGCCTCTCGGGCCTCCAGAACAGCCTTCAGCGCGGCTTCTCCGATGCCCTTGATAGCGGCGAGTCCAAAGCGTATTTTCCCGTCGCCTGCGATGGTGAAGTCTTCATTGCTTTCATTAATGTCCGGGCCAAGAATCTCAATGCCCTGCTCGCGGCAGTTGGCTATGTACTTTGCAACATCATCCGAACGCTGGCTCTTTGTGCTCAATAGGCCAGCCATAAACTCAGTCCTGTAGTTTGCTTTTAAGTAGGCAGTCTCAAAGGCAATCATTGCATATGCCGCGCTGTGGGATTTGTTGAAGCCGTATCCAGCAAAATATTCGATGCGGTCAAATAGCTCGGCCACATTTTTTTTGTCAAAGCCCTTTGTTTTTGCCCGTTCAATAAAGCCTGCTTTTTCCTTTTTCATCTTTTCAGCATCTTTTTTCCCCATAGCGCGCCGCAACACGTCTGCCTCGCCCAGGCTATAGCCAGCGATGGCCTGGGCTATCTGCATGACTTGTTCCTGGTACAGAATTACGCCATATGTAGACTCCAGAATGGGCTTCAGCTCTGGCATTGAATATTCAAACGATTCGCGCTCGTGCCGCCTGTTGACGTAATTCTCGCCCATACCAGCGCCTAGAGGACCTGGGCGAAATAGCGCATTTAAAGCTATCAGGTCATCAAAGCGTTCCGGCTGTAACGCCCTTAGAAGTTGCCTCATGCCTCCTGACTCAAATTGAAAAATGCCGTCGGTGTCACCCTGGCAGAAGAGACGGAAGGTTTTGTGGTCGTCAAATCGACGTATGGATGAAAGATCTGCTGGCTTGCCGTGCCTTTTCGTAATATATTCCTGTACCTTGGCTATCTGAGTCAGGGTTTCCAGGCCAAGGAAGTCCATCTTGAGTAGGCCCGCGAGTTCAGCGTCCCTCATGTCGTATTGGATCATTACTTTGTCATCTCTGTCTTTGCACAATGGCGCAAATTTTGTCAGATCGTCGGGGGCTATGATTATTCCAGCGGCGTGGACACCAGTATTGCGCGCAATGCCTTCCAGACGGGCGGCAATATCCAATATTTCCTTTACTTCCGGCTCTTTTTTGTATCTAATCTCCAGTTGGTCAGACTTTTCCAGTGCCTCCCTGACGGTGATGCCTATTTCTTTAGGCAGTAGCTTGGTCAGCTCGTTAGACCAGTTAAAGTCCTGCTCAAAGACCCTGGCTACATCCTTTATCACAGCCCTTGCTTTCATGCCGTTTACCGTGACTATGTTGCAAACTCTGTCCCTGCCATATTTTTCTGTAACATAGTCAATAACCAACTGCCTTCCGTCTCGGCAAAAATCGATATCGACGTCTGGCAGGCTGATGCGTTCGGGATTCAAAAAACGCTCAAACAGTAGCCCATGTTGCATTGGGTCGATGTCAGTAATCTTGAGTGCCCAGGCAACGATGCTACCAGCGGCAGATCCGCGCCCAGGGCCGACAGGCACGCCCATTTCCCTTGCTTTGGCGATGAAATCCCAAACCATCAGAAAGTAGCCTGGGTAGCCCATTTTCAAAATTGTTGCCAATTCAAACTCAAGTCGCTCCCTATAATCGCTTTCCTTATGCTTTAGCCATCCGCTTGCCCACATGGGCCCACATTCCGCCATCCTCCTTTCAAAACACTCCCTTGAAACATGCACAAAATATCCGCCTAGGTCGTAGCCGCAAGGGACTGGAAAGTTTGGAGTCACAAAACTTCTCTTGAGAGAAAAGAAATCGATTTTTGAAGCAATCTCCAGAGTCCTCTCCAGCAAGTCAGGCCTGTCGGGGAAGATGCTGGCCATCTCGGCTGGAGTCTTGAAAAAAAATTGGTCAGAACTAAAACGCATCCTGTTTGCGTCTTTCTTATTCTTTTTTGTGCCAACGCATAGCAGAGTGTCGTGCAGGTCGGCATCAGAATAGTCTAAATAGTGTGAATCATTTGTCAGCACCAGCGGGATACCGGTTTTTTTACTCAGTTCTAATTGCTTGGGTATTATCAGCCTTTCGGCCTCAAAGCCCTGGTTTTCAATTTCAAGATAATAGTCAGCGCCAAATATCTCCTTGTATTCCCATGCCGCCCTTTCTGCTGACTCAAATGTGCTGTTTAGTAGGCGCGCTTGCACTTCACCTCCAAGGCATCCAGACAGGCATATCAGGCCTTTGGAGTGTTGTCCCAGTAACTCCTTGTCAATCCGTGGCTTGTAGTAAAAACCTTCTGTATAGCCCTTTGTCACTAACCTGGATAGGTTGGTAAAGCCCTCGGCATTCTTCGCCAACAGGACTAAGTGGTAGCCAGAGTCACGTTGGCCGGATTGATCCAGGCAGTCTTCCATTCCCTCCTGTCCGGATACAGTCCCCTCGGGTTTTCGCTCAAAGCGGGAACGAGGGGCCACATATAGCTCACAACCAAATATTGGTTTGACCGCACCATTTGTCTTTTCGCACTCCTCAAAGAGGCGCATCACGCCAAACATGTTGCCGTGGTCTGTGATGGCTACGGCGGGCATTCCCTCTCGGACACATTTCTTTACCAGATCTGGCACCCGCGTCAGCCCATCCAGCAGGCTGAATTCAGTGTGATTATGGAGGTGGACAAAGCTCATAACTACCATTTTCGCATTATTAGGAGGATGTTTTCAGAGATATATCTGCATCTCTGAGACTTAAGATTAATCCGCAATAATGTTTATCCCTGTATCAATATATCAACAGGTCATAATGATGGTGGCATTCAAGTAGTGCGGGATGTAGAATTTGCAATGGGGTATTTTATGAAAACTAAAAAGAATCCATGGCTAACCGTTGCCAGCTTTTTATTGGCCGCAGGAATGAATTCTCAGGCATTTTTGGACGGAGCAGTCCAAGATCCGAGGGCGGTTCGTGATAGCGACATCCTCAGGCGGTTTGTAGTAGACACGCCACACGGCCCTGACTACGTAACGGAAAACGCCCTCACACAAAGAGAATTTGCTCCCAACTCCATACTGACCAATGGTGCTATAGATCCCTTCTTTGCAAAGGGAGGCTTTTTATTTGCCCCGACTGATAAGGGCAAAGTAAAGGTCTATGCCATCGCCATTGACTTTGACGACCTAGTGGGCGATGTGCAAATACCCTTCGGCCTCCAGAGGAATGTGCTTACCAGCTTTAACTCTGTTTATGATATTTCGGATCCTGACATACATGTAACCGCCGTATGGCATGGATCAGATGGAATGAAGGCAAACAACAAATTCCAATGGAACGGCACTCCGGCTAACGAGTACAAAGGTCTCATCCAGTTGCTGAACGAAATGGCAATGGGTAGATGCACCTTTGAGGTAGAGCTTCTCAACAAAAGAGCCGCCGCCGACCCGGCAAATGATAGGGCCCCCTGGTTCCGCGTCCCTGGGCCCATGCTCCAATATGCAGTCCAGAGTCCCGCCGACTGTGAGGATTACCGCCAATTTTCTCGATTGCACCAAGCTGCCGTAGACGCTGCCTACGCCAATATCCCTGACCTTGACATTGAGGACATCGATTTCCTTTTCACGATCGTGCCCATTAACGCACATGGATACCGCGCTGGCCTTCAGGGCGGTAGCGGGCTGGATACCTCCTTTTCATTTAACGACCAGGCACTGCTGATTAGAAGTAGCGAATATCGCCACGAGCCAGGAGTGAGGACTAAGGGTGGCAGAATGATTGGTTCGGGCACCTTTGGCATCAAAGGACTATGGAACGCCCGAGACCCCAACAACGCTCCCAGGTCATCAGCTCGCATCAACTTCCATGAAACTGCCCATGGACTGGGCATGTTTGATGACTACGCTTATGGAGTTATGGGCCCAAATCCCGGCGAAGTCCCTCCCAGTGGCGTCGGGCAGTGGCAGGGCATGCAGTCGCAGACCCCCGACCACATGGCATGGCGCAAGTTCCGCAATGGATGGATTAATGATGACGAAGTGTTAGTGGTTATGCCAGGGGAAACAAGGGAAGTTTATCTCCGCGCCAATGGTAGCTTTGAAGGTGATGGCGGTAGCTATAAAAATGACCCCAGCATCAAGACCAGACTGATAGCGATTCCCAAAGAAGTGCGTACCCGTGACACATTCGGCACCTTCTGGGACAACGGCTGGAATCCCCACAAACTGGCCTATAACTGGTTTGATTGGTTTACAAATCCCTTTGTGGGTGGCGAAACCCACTCGATAAAAACCTTCCCGACCTTCTATACCCTAGAAAGCCGCAAAACTCTAGGGGCAGATGGAAACCCAAAGGGCCTGGACGCTGGGCTTGCCCCCGGCAACCAGGGCGTGGTTGTCAGCTATGTTGCCAACCCGACCTGGGAATCAGGCCATGGTGCTGGCGGGTTTAAGGTGCTGACCGGCAATGCTGGCCTACGCGTCGGCGGTACTCCATCCTGGGCAGACCCCCACATCGGCCTCGCTGTTGAAGTCCTTGAATCAGGCGTTTATTTTGACAAGATAAGAGTCTCCTATACGGGCATTCCAACATCGGAAGCCAAGCATGTTTACCAAGCAGAACTGAAGGCTTCTGACAACTTTGTAGTGGCTAGCCAGACATTCTCTGTCGGTTTTGACATTATGACTATCGGAGCTACGGCAAATAACGATGGCCCGGCTATTTCCAGTGATGTCGTACGCGTAGGGACACCCCTGGGCGTTCCGGCAGGCATTTCAGGTTTTAAGATGGAAGTTGTATTTGATGCCGCCATCCTGGAATATGTGTCTGCCGGGTCTGCGCCCTTTACCTACACAGTAGACACATCTGGCTCCAGAAACGGCAAGCTTCTTGTAACTGGCATCGGAAACAAGATGGTAGACAAAGATACTATCTTAAGCCTCAACTTCAGGGCCAGGCCTAGGGTAGCCACAGGCAACTACAAGGTCGAAGGCACAATTTCTGATGTCACGCTAATCAACTGGAGGGGCAAAGCGATCAAGTCCGGCGAACCAGGCTTTAGCGGCGTCGGCACCTTTGGGGACGGTACGCTGAGTGCGATTTATAACACAGTTGCAAACAACAGCCTAACATCAAATCTAATCAAAAGCACTGGCGGCCTCGTAACGATCGGCAATGCCCCGACTCATACCCTCACAGGTTCCATCGTCTGCGATACTCCTGGCCCCGCCGCAGGCACATTCATGGGGGTGGAGTCCATGGTCGAGCTATATGACCGTACTGACAAGAAAGTAGCTGAGACAAAATCCAAATGGGACGGCAGTTATGTTATTAAGGGCGTGCCATCCGGAACAGGATACTATATCAAGGCGAGCAAGCCGAAATACAGCCTTGGAAAATCACCCAATTTTAATGTCTCTGCGGCGGCCAGGGCTCCAGAGCTGAAACTGGCAAGAGCCACCTATACAATCACCGGCAAAGTGCTCGGAAGCGCAAATTCTGACGGAAGCGGAGCCATACCTCTTGCGGGCGTGGAAGTTTACGCCGTTAGCATCGGTAGCGCATATAAGGTGCTTGGTGGCCCAGTCAAAACGGATGTCGATGGCGCATATACACTTGAGGCCACCACCGACAGCAACGATAAGCCCTTTGGCGCTGTGGCCGTGAGGGTCAGCGGCGCGGCGGCTGAGTACGGCGTCCATGTGAGGCTCAAAAAAGATGGCCTTTCCCTCAATCTGGGCAGGCTATACGGCATTGGTCCTGGTGACTATGTTTGGCCAAGCGACTCACAGCAGTACGGAGTGGGCGGCGGTTACAACTTCAAAATCAATGATGACGCAACCCTAAGAACCAATAGGGACATTGTGCTGACCAAGACTCAAGAAGTCCATATCCGAACCTCCGTAAAGTCCACCGAGCATGTCTATCAATTGAGAACCATGGATGGCAGGCCCGTGGGCAGACCAGTCTCCAGCCTGGGCAACACGAATGGTGACGACATACTTTTTAACGTCCCAAAGGGAATGTATTATATTGACGTTACCAGACCGGGCCATGCAGGAATGGCTACTCAGCCATTTGCCGTTGACACTACTCGAGTTTTTCTCCGCAACGGGCCAGCAACAAATACTATGGATGTCAGGATGGCCAGGCGGTTTTCTGGGCAGGTAGTTGATGAAGCAGGCGGCAAACCTATTGGGGGGGCCAGACTACAGTTTGTGGCCAGAGATTCTGCAGGCGGCCTTGGCGCCCCTATGCATACAAACGCAAACGGAGAGTTTGCCTATCCAATACCAACCGGCGTCGGTTGCGAAGTGACAATAAGTGTGCCTGGATATGTAGCTAGGACTATCGCTATCGGACCTGACGATGACATTTCAGACATGGCCATCGAATTGAGGTCGCTGTAAAAGCAGTACTTAACCATGTTGTTTCACATTCCCAACTAATACCTAGTAGCACGTAACTGTTCTCAGGAGACTCAGATGCTTTCACTTTTCCTTTCGATAATCTTTTGCCTCCAGGCTAACCAGCCTGCCCAGATTGATGGCCAGTTTTCCATCGATGAAGCGCGGGACAGACTGTATAGCCTCCACCAGGCTAACCAACAGGCCAGCCAGGTGCGCATTGAGAAAGTGCGGGACAACGTCTATAGCCTCTATGGCGCAAACTCCAACATGGGGCTAATAGTTGGCGAGGACTGCCTGGTTCTCGTCGATAACCAATTTGAAAGGACTGTGCCTGCTATGATGACGGCAATCAAGACGGTTTCTGACAAGCCAATCCGATACATCATAAACACCCATCAGCACAGTGACCACGTTGGCGGCAATCGCGTCCTGGCCGCTGATGCCTATGGAATAATCGCCCATGCAAATACAAAGGCCCACATTGAAAGAGGCCAAGCCAGACTCGAGCCCGAGAGAAGGGGCGGCCTTCCTAACCTGTTGCTGGGCAAACAAGGAGACCGCACTCCCGCCTCTATGTCAATTTCGCTTGGAAACCAAGACATTCAAGTTGAATACTTTGGCCCCTGCCATTCTGATGGGGACGTTGCTGTCCTGGTGCCCTCTGCTAAAGTGGCCATTCTAGGGGATATGCTATTTTTAGACCAGCTACATTATATCGAGCTGGCGACTGGTGGCTCATGCCAGGGCCTAATCGATGTCATTGGCCAACTGCTTACTTTGCTACCTTATGACACAATGGTCATACCTGGCCATGGCCAAGTATGCGATATGAAAGAGCTGGCGAGGCACCGTACATTCCTCCAAACTGCCCTGCATCACGCCCGTAGCAACCCTGACAAGACGGCGAGGGAGCTGGCCGAATCCTTTGACAAAGAGCCTTGGAAGGACAAAGAGCCAGCAGGGCGGATAAACGCATGGACATCTTTCTTTAACACTGTTAAGGGACCTCAATCGTAGGAACCGTTTTCAAAACCTCTGGTTTTGAAACATCTAGAATTTATCACAAATTATTTTCCATTTGGAATCAAGCGTGTTGCTTTAGTTTGTCTTTGCCGCCAAACCACTTGTCCAGATAGACAACTATCGGGGCGGCTATGTAGATGGTCGAGAGCGTACCTATCATCACGCCAAGCACAATTGGAAAACTCAGGTCACGGAGAGCCGGCCCTCCCAAGAAGAAGAGACAGAAAGCAACAAACAGAGTTGAAACACTCGTCAGGATAGTCCGGCTCAGTGTCTGGTTGATGGAATCATTTATGAGTTTTTCAATGCTGGCTCGCCTGTACTCTGGTTTTTTCATATTCTCGCGTATTCGGTCAAAGACCACGATGGTGTCGGAGGTCGAATATCCGAGCAGTATGAGAAAACTTGCCACGACAGCCACGGAATATTCAAAGCCGAAAAGCGTAAATAGTCCCAGACCCAATAACAGGCCATGGATCAAACCAACAATGGTGCTGAGCGAAAAACTGAAGGTGAAGCGAAACATAACATAAGCCAGGATTGCGCCCAAGGCCCAGACTACGGCTGTAAGAGTTTTCTTTGTCCATTCGCCGGCAACAGAGGGTGAGAAGCTCTGGGAGCTCTGCACACTCAAATTGCCTAATCTGTAATTTTCTTCCAGAAAGCCCTTGATTTTCTCAGGTATGTTTTCCAAATCATCCCAATTGGTGATAAAGCCCTGGCCCTTTAGTTTGAGGTCGGAAAGTTTGCCGAGATGCTCTGAGTATGCTTGCATGATTTGAGTTTCATCGCCCAGTTCATTTAGTGGGTTGCCTTGAACCATCGCATCGAGTATGTCCTTTGACTCTTCAGCATTTAAGTCTGGCCGCGTATCCTTAAGAGATTCTGGGTCTGCATTGCGGAGGGTGGCTGTAACCTGTTTTTTAATCTCCACCGCATCTTTTTCGTCCTGCCCTTTTCTGGCAGGAACCTTGACAGAATAATCGCGGAATAGCTCAGACCCTTTGTAGTTTACTACGCTTGCGTCCACAAAACCGCCTTTTGCAAGCTCAGACCGGATGTTTTCTGCAGTGACATCGCCCTTATATCGGACAACCATATCCAGGCCGCCGACAAACTGCATTCCCAGTTTTATGCGACTATTCTGTCCTTTCCACGGTTGGGCTACAAACAGACAGATAAGAATGATCCCCCATGCAATCGCAAAGGCTAATTTTTTATATTTCATAAAATCGATTTTGGAATCTTTGAACCACTTGTGAGTCCCCACAGATAGCTCTTTGGTGTTGGGCCTGCGCTCCAATATCCAGTCGTAAATCCAATGGCTGATGTAGATACTGGTGAATAATGATGCAGTCACGCCCACGGTCAGGGCAACGGCAAAGCCTTTTACTGGTCCTGTCCCGAAAATGAACAGCAACAGCGCGGCAAATAATTGGGTCACATGGCTGTCGACAATTGTCCAGAATACTCTGTCAAATCCGGCCTGTATGGCCCCCGCCACACTCTTGCCCAGGGCAAGCTCCTCTTTTATTCGTTCAAAAATCAAAATATTGGCATCAATGGCCATGCCCAGCGTCAGGGCAAACCCGGCTATGCCCGGAAGGGTAATGACTGCGTTAAAGCTACCCATCAATCCAAGCATGATTATTAGATTTACAGTCAGAGCCACGATGGCGTTTATACCAGACCAGTGAAAGAAGAAGACCATGAATACAAGAACTGATAAAAAACCGAACAGGCTGGCACGAACGCCTGATCGGATGGAGTCCGCACCTAAGGACGCACCCATAGATCGCTCTTCGAGATATTTCATAGAAGCCCGCATGGAGCCCGACTTGAGCTTCAATGCAAAGTCTTCCGCATCCTCTTTGGAGAAATCTCCAGTGATTCTGACGCTTCCACCTATGATCGGGCCATTATTGACTCCTAGGGCGGAGACCAACTTCTTGTCCAGCATCACTGCAATCTGCCGATTTTCTGAATATGCAATCTTTGTTAGCTCGTAAAAATCACTCGCTCCTTTGCTGTTGAGAGAAAAATGAATTTCGTAACTTTCAGACAATGGATCAGTACCTGGCATTGCCCTTGTGATGTCAGCACCGTCAACGTAGGACTTAAGCTCCACCAAGTGCCAGGCTTTAATAACTTCTGGCTTTTGCTGCCCTTTTGGCAATCTGGCAGGGGCGGTTTGGCCTCCCCTCCTTAAATCCCTTTCCGATTCCAACTCAGGAATCAATTCAGTCCCTTCAGGAAGCTGGCCGTTAAAGTGGGCCAATGCTTCTTCAACGGTAGGCCATCCCCATCTGGTGCTCTGTGTTGCCAACAATCTCTGCTCAAGTTTTCCTGGAGTCTGGAGAAGTGCTTTGATGCGGTCGATTTCCGATTCTGCCAAGCCAGGCAGTTCCACAATGATGCGGTTGCCTTCTTCGCCAGCCTGTTTAATTTCTGGTTCGGCTACGCCTGTCGCATTTACACGATTTTCAATGATTTGCAGGGCACGTTTATTTGCATCGTCTTTTAGTTCGGCCTGATAGGATGCCCTTTGAACTAATATCGCCCCAGCATCATCAAAAGATGCCTGATAGCCATAAAATTCCTTGAACAGACTTTCAATTGCTGACCTGTGTTCAGATGGAAACCCCATCACAATTTTGTCATCATCAAGTCTGGCTGTCGCAGGAATGTTCTTTTCCCTGAAGCGGTCAAACAGTTTGTCCCTCGTATCGGTGAGATCATTGGCCAGAGCCTCGTACCCCTGAACCTCCATAGTAAATTCCACACCACCAGCCAAATCAAGGCCCAAGCGAATTTTGTTCACCGGCAAAAAGAAATAGGAACAACCTGCACAGGTCAAAATTGTCAGTGCTAATCGCCAAAAGGTTCGTTTACTCATAAACATACTCCCTTAAATTCTTTTGTCCTGCTCAAAACCTGGGACAGTCCAATAGGTCCCAGAATGGTTGTCATGAGGATGGCTCCCAGTACACCGGCCTGCACTTCTGCACTCAGGAGCGGCTGGCCGCTGATTTCTATACCCCGGCCTACGCCCACGAATATTAGGCCCACTTCTCCGCGAGGTACCATGCCCCACCCAATCACGGATACACTGAGACCGTTGCCAGCTACATAACCGGAAATATACTTGCCAATGATGCCTGTTACGGTAAGCGTGCCCGCTAATATCAGAGTAGTTGGGTTTAGCAGGGCAGATGTGTCCACGCTGGCACCGGTTAAAACAAAAAACAGCGGCGCGAGAAGGGCAACCAGAGGCGTTACCATTTCCTCTAATGACTTACCTTCCCTTTTTTGCAACGTCTCTACGTGGGGATGTTCAAGTATAAGGCCCGCAGAATAAGCCCCCACGATCGTTGCAAGTCCGGCAACGTAATATCCCAGATATGCCAGCGCAAAGGCGAAAGCTATGGCAAAGGGTAGCATTAACTCTTCGCTCTTTAAACGGGAGGTCATGGCAAATATCTTTGGCGAAAGCCAGCGGCCTATGGTGAGGGCTAGACCAAGGAAAAGAAACGCCAGGGCGAGAGTCCTGCTGAGATCCATCCAGGAAATAGACCCCGATCCTGCCGAGGCGGCAGCTATGCCTGAAACGGTAGCCAGAACGAGCAGACCCAGTACATCATCTATGACGGCAGCTCCTATGACAACTCTGCCGGCCTGGGAGTCGGCGGCATTTCTCTCTCTCAGTACTGAGGCACTGATACCAATAGAGGTGGCGCACAGGCAGGCTCCAATGAAGAGGTCAACGGCGATGGAAGTATCCGGAGGGAGAATAAAATATGCTACCAGCAGGCCCAAAACCATTGGGCCTACAACGCCTACAATCGCGACTCGGAGGGAGGCCCATCCAACCTTCATCATCTGGGGGACAGAGGATTCCAAGCCCACCATGAACATTAACACTACGATACCTACATACGCCAGCACTTCTGCTGGGTGGCTGTGTGCTACGTTTGGGAACCACTCAAAGAATCTGGGAAGGGCCGCCAATAACACGCCAACAGAAATCTGACCGGCCACGGCGGGTAGTTTTAATCTCACTGCAACTTCGCCGCCCAACTTGGCGGCCAACCATAGCATGGCCAGAAGTATCAGCGTAGAGGCCAGCGGATCAGACATCAGCATTGCAAAGGGCATAGAAACTCCAAACCAGAAACCATGCAACTATTCCCAGCACTCGGTATTCTTTATCCCAAGTTTTTCAGGGTAAAAGTGCATGGGGCAACCTTCTTTGAGTTGTTGCTCGTAGTCCTTTAGCACATTGCCGTGCCACAGTTGGGCAACCACGTTCTTGAAGTGGCGCAACTGAAAAAAGCGAGTCCAGAAAGAGAAAAAAATGCCAGCCCTCAAGCACAGGATGATGAGCGGTGGCCCCCACACCCGGCTATTTACCTTGTCTACTATCGTACTTAAATCCATAGAACATCCTTGGTCGCCTATTTTTAGAGCTAGTTGCTGGCTTGGATATTTGCATTTCCAGCCTATTTGCCAATATTGTAGAGGTGTTCCATCTTAGTTTCCAGAACATCATCTTCAGAAAAGTTTGAAATTTGCATGTAGTGCAACGCAGAATCAACCAACGCGCTCTGCGGCACGAGCCCCACCGTCTCTACAAACCTGATTCTCGTGCCAAACCTCGTCAACTCTGTCTTGATCGCTTCTAATACCCTATAGAGAGGAGTCGCACTATAATTGCGGACAGTGACGTTAATAAATGCAAGGTTGCTCGCGTGGTCAATTCCTGGATACATCCATACGTCAGGCAACCCTTTTGAACTACCGCTTATGGCTCCTGCCACCCACTTGGCTGCCTCTTCATTGTTCGTCGTCAAATATAGCTTGAGGTTCACTAAAGGCAGTCTTGCGGTAACCATGGTCGCACCACGATCAACCGGAAACTCTCCTGAACCATAATCAGGCTTCCAGGCAGGATCCTGCATCTTGGCGGCAAAACCCTCATACTCGCCACTCCTCACTGACTCTAACTCTTTCCTCATGGGATTCTTGGCGGCATCGCCTGCTAGGTATACTGGCAAGCTGTACCTGTCGCCTACTTCCTTTCCAAACTCATTCGCCCACTTAATGGCCTCTGCCAGAGAAGATGGCCTGATAGCAACAAAGGGGAAAACGTCCACTGCCCCAATGCGTGGATATGCCCCTTCGTGTTTACGCATGTCTATCTTCTTGATGGCATTTTCGTAAATAATAAAACCGCCCTTGAAAATAGCCTCTTTTTCCCCCATAAAGGAAAAAATTGTGCGGTTCCTGGCCTGATCCATTGCCACGCCCATTATCAAAATGCCTGGCACTTTCTCTAGTTGTTTGCGGACTCCCTGGATAAAATTCTCATCGCGGCCTTCAGATATGTTGGGAACTACAGAAATAAGCTTTGTCATTGTGGCCTCCTAAAAAAGTCCGAGAAAAATACCCGCAGCTATGGCTGAACCGATAACGCCCGCAACATTGGGACCCATGGCGTGCTGGAGCAGGAAATTGCCTGGGTCTTCCTCCTGGCCGACCATGTGCACCACTCGAGCAGAATCAGGTACCGCAGACACTCCAGCAGCACCAATCAACGGGTTGATCTTTTCTTTGCTAAGAACGTTCATTATTTTGGCAAATGTGACACCTGAAGCTGTCGCAAACCCAAATGCCACGCAACCCATTGCAAATATTTTCACGGAATCCGGCTTCAAAAACACCGCAGCGCTGGTGGATGCCCCTACGCCAAAGCCAATAAAAATCGTACAGATATCAAGCATGGCAGAAGAGGCTGTCTTGGCAAGCCTGGTGGTTACACCGGATTCACGCAACAGGTTACCCAGAAACAGGGGGCCAAGCAGGGGCAAACCGCCAGGGGCAACAAGGCAGGTGACAATCAATGCCCCGATGGGGAAAGTGACCTTTTCAAACCTGCTGACCTTGCGCCCTGGGGCCATGCGGATCAGGCGCTCTTTTTTAGTGGTGAGCAGTTTCATTATGGGCGGCTGAATTACTGGCACCATTGCCATATAGCTATAGGCGGCAATGGCAATTGGACCAATCAAACTAGGGGCAAGGCGGCTGGAGGTAAAAATAGCCGTTGGCCCGTCCGCGCCACCGATAATGCCGATGGACGCTGCACTCTGGGGGCTAAATCCAAGAAAAAGTGCCCCCAAAAAAGCGGCATATATACCACATTGAGCCGCCGCTCCAAGCAATAGCGATTTTGGGTTGCTGAGCAACGCAGAAAAATCAGTTAGCGCCCCAATACCCATAAAAATCAACGGTGGCAAAAAACCGCTCCTGACGCCGTAGTAAATGATGCCCAAGACGCTGTTGCCGCCAGTGTTAAACACGTACTCGTGGCTGACTGGATCAATCATGTAGACTGAAATGCTGTTAAAAATCGAAAGGGGCATGGGCATGTTGCCAACTAGAATGCCAAAGGCGATTGGACACAATAGCAACGGCTCGTAGTCTTTGGCTATGGCTAAGTACAGAAAACCAAAGGCCACCAATACCATGATTATGTTGCCCCAGGTAATATTTGCGAATCCACTGCCACCGATGATTTGATCCAGGTACCCTGTAACGTGCCCACTTGCCACATCTTTGGAAAAATATCCGGCGTTGAACTGCGTCACCCTGCCCAAACTCACATGGTCGGATATGGCCTCGACAGTGCATATGCCAGCCAGGTGGCCGTCTCTATCATAAAGATTACCTTTGGCCCCTCTCTTAAAGGTTGAAATGGTTATGTCTTTATTGCCCTTGTCAATGTAAAAATAGTTTTCTGAAGCTTCCAGCTTAAATTTTATGTAGTCCATCCTTTCCAGTTCAGAAATTTCAAGGTGGTCTACAGATTCGATAGATACGCCTTCGGCAATCTTATCTATTAGGGCGATGGATTCAAAGTCGGCGGCATAAGCAGTGACAAAAGTTCCAACTTCAGTGCCGTACACATCCTTCAGGATTCCGCGGGTGGCATTGGGCCCTTTGAAGTCATTTTTAAGGCCATCTCTGGTTCCTTTGGTAAAACGGATGTATGTCTCGCCTGGGACAAAATTTACGCCAAAGACTGGGCGTTCTGCATGCAATGGCACTACAAACAATGCGCAAAGAATTAGCAGTAATAGTTTTTTCACGGCTAACTCCTTACAACGTCGTCATTGCGGGCCTGGCAAGTTCAACCAATAAGTCGCCTTCGCCTACGTTGTCACCCTCCCGTACCAAAATCTTGGTGACAGTGCCGTTAAATGGAGCATTAACGGGACTTTCCATCTTCATGGCTTCCATAACTACTAGCACCTGCCCTGCCTGAACCTGCTGGCCCTCTTTGACTCTCACCTGGAAAACGGCACCTGGCATGGGAGCAACGATGTTTCCAGGCCCACCAGCCATGGGTATTGGGCGCTGCGGCGCTGGAGCCGGAGCGGAGACCTGTGTTGGCGTGGCTATGACAGGAGGCGGCATAGCTGATCTTGCTACGGCTTCATGTGCAATGATTTTCTTTCGGCCTAGGGAAACTAAATCAACATCATATTCTACAGAATTTACGATGACTCTGGCCCGAGACGATGAAAGTTCCTTTACTTCGACGCGATACTCTTTGCCACCGATATTCATTATGTGTTCGCTCATGCCCATGTCTCCTTAATCTATCTGCGAATTGTCAAACGTTGAAGGCCGTGGCTTTGGTAAAGTCGCAGGTCTATTTCTATGGCTGTGGCTATAACAGCAAGGACTTCAGGCGTGGGCGGAGCAACAGGTGGCTTTGCCTCGGCCTTTGCGAGCTCTACACTCGATGCAGTTTCTGCTTTTGGCGTTGACAGGGGAGCATCGTGGGTATGTCCGTGTTCTTCCCATTTAACGTGTTTAGCTACTCTGTTAAACACGTTGATAAAGGCAATACAGAGTACAAGGCCAAAAAAAACAACAGACATGCCGAGGGCTGCAACAATCCATGCTTCTAGTTGAGTCATCGAGTGGCCTCACAGGGGAATATTAGTATGGCGTTTGTCAGGATTGTCCAGGCTCTTTTCTGCAAGCATTTCCAAGGCCTTTGTTATACGAAACCTGGTTGAGGCTGGCTCGATGACGTCATCTATATATCCTTTGCGGGCGGCGACAAAGGGAGTTGCAAACATGTTTGCATAACGCTCTTTCAGTTCGTCAGACTTGGCCTTGACATCCTCCGCTGCGTCCAGTTCTTTTTTGTAGATGATCTCCACTGCTCCATCGGGCCCCATTACTGCAATTTCGGCGGTTGGCCATGCGTAGTTGATGTCTCCCCGCAAGTGTTTGGAACTCATGACGCAATAGGCTCCGCCATATGCCTTTCTGAGTATTACCGTCACCTTTGGTACAGTCGCTTCAGCAAAGGCAAATAGCAATTTGGCCCCATTTCTTATGATGCCTCCATACTCCTGCACTGTGCCAGGCATGAACCCAGGGACGTCTTCAAATGTTACGAGGGGTATGTTAAACGCATCGCAAAAACGGACAAACCGAGCACCCTTGATTGACGCGTTGTTGTCTAAAACGCCTGCCAAAACTTTGGGCTGGTTTGCCACGATGCCTACTGAACGTCCATTAAATCGCGCAAAACCAACCACTAGATTGGCTGCGTACGCCTGATGGACTTCCATGAAATCGCCATCGTCGACAACAGAGTGAATCACGTCCTTTACGTCATAAGGCTTGTTGGTGCTATCCGGCAAAACATTATTTAGCTCGGGTGTGAGCCTGCTGGGGGGATCATTGGTGGCTACTATAGGTGAATACTCCTGATAGTTCTGGGGCAAAAATGACATCAATCTGCGGGTTTCAGATAGGGCTTCATCTTCGTCCTGGGCTACAAAATGGGCCACGCCACTCTTAGACGCATGGATGTCTGCCCCGCCAAGCTGTTCTGTGGTTACGTCTTCTTTTGTCACTTGCTTAACAACCTTTGGGCCGGTAAGAAACATATAGCTGGTCCCACGAGCCATCGTCACAAAATCGGTTATGGCCGGGCTATATACAGCACCTCCTGCACATGGACCCAGTATCAGGCTTATCTGGGGAACTACACCGCTGGATAGCACGTTCCGCAGGAAAATATCTGAATAACCTGCTAGTGCATCAACACCCTCCTGAATTCTGGCACCACCGGAATCATTTAATCCAATAATCGGAGCACCAACATTGACAGCCAAATCCATGATTTTGCATATCTTTTCTGCATACGCTTTGGATAAACTACCGCCAAAAACTGTGAAATCCTGACTGAATACAAACACCAACCTTCCATTGATGGTCCCGTGACCGGTGATAACACCGTCCGTCAATGGCTGATCACTCTCCATACCGAAATCGGTGCATCTGTGGGTAACAAAAGTGTCAAACTCCTCGAAACTACCCTCATCCAACAGCTTTTCTATGCGCTCCCTTGCTGTCAGCTTGCCCTGCTCGTGTTGCCTACTGATCCGCTTTTCACCGCCAACCTTATACGCACGCTCCCTCAAATTAGCTAGATCTAGTAACTTACGCTCCATATTCACTGCTTCCTCCCGGGTCGCTTTTTGCGGCAACATACAACATTTTAAATGGAGAAACTGCATTGTTGCCAGAAATAATCGCAGTTGTGTCATTTTGAAGATTGTTTGTCATACAAATGTCACTCAAAAGAGCCATCTGCAAAACCTCCGGTTTTGCAAGCCCCCACAAAAGAGTGCACCTTGGCATCACCGACAATGCTAAATAACTTCACCCCTGAGCGAGTGCGGCCCCGCACTTGTTATCTTTACGTTCATCAAGTGGCCAAATGGCAATTTGCGATTCGCTACATTTTCTATTTGAACGTTGCGCCACTGAGCCGTGCGAGCCAACCAGTGGCCCTGCCCTGTTGGGGCATGGCTCTCAATTCGCGCAGGCACTATATTTCCAACCTCGCGGAGATTGCTCTGAAGCGTGAATTTGGTCTGGCGGGCCTGTAGCCGTGCCAACCTTTCATGCTTTACACTTTCAGGCAAGTCATCGGCTAGGCGCATGGCAGGCGTGTTCGGCCTTGGGCTGTAAATAAAGCTAAAGGAAGCGTCAAATCTTATTATTTCCAAGACTGACATTGTGGCCTCAAAGTCCTCATCGGTTTCGCCTGGGAAACCCACAATGAAATCTGTAGAGAGGCACATATTATTGCGCTCTTCCCCCAGATACCCAATGCGGTCTATGTATTCTTGGGCGGTATAGCCCCGACCCATGCGGCGCAAAATCGTGTCCGATCCGCTCTGGATTGGCAAGTGTAAAAAGGGGGCAACCTTTTGAATTGTCACCAAGGCTTGAGCTAGTTCTTGAGTAAAGTTCATGGGGTGGCTGGTTGTAAAGCGGATCCACTCAATACCTTCTATCTCAGAGATTTTGTGAAGCAATTCGGCAAAAGTGCATCCGCCACTGTAACTATTTACATTTTGCCCAAGTAGCTCAATTTCAAAGAAACCCATGTCAACGAGATTCCTAATTTCATCCAATATGTCAGACACTGGACGGTGCCTCTCTTTTCCTCTGGTCATCGGGACGACACAATATGTACAGGCATGGTCGCAACCTTCAACGATAGTTACCAGAGCCTTGGCTTTACATCCGCGGTAAATAGCTTTTGGCGGAAATAAGTGGTTGTCAGGATGGCAATTTGTATCAATAATTTTGCTACCTCTGGAGGCAGTCTCGGCAACCATGCTAGGAAGCTGCTTAATGGCCATAGTGCCCAAAACCAAATCAACAAAAGGAGCCCGCCTAAAGATATTTTCTTTTTCTTGTTGGGCCAAACAGCCTGCAACGCCAATAATCAAATTGTGGTCCGAACGGGCTACTTTTATTTCATTCAATCTGCCCAGTTCTGAAAAGGCTTTGTGTGCCGCTTTTTCTCGGATAGAGCATGTATTGAGCAAAACCAAATCTGCATCCCCAACAGAATCAGTCAGCGAAAGACCAGAATTGATCAATAACCCAGACATCTTCTCGGTGTCGTGGTCATTCATCTGGCAACCCCATGTCATGATATGAAATTTCATTGGAGCATTCAGGGATATTGACAAATCAACACAACAAAAACTATTTCAAATGAAAAGCGACGCCCTGCCAAACCTTAAGGCGGATGCCGTCCTTAGTTGTGGCAGGTTCAAAAACCAGGCGCTTTGCAGCATCTAGGCATGCTTCGTGGGCCTTTTCAGTCCACTCAGTTTCATCTCCGGGCAATTTTTGAACCAAACAGACTTCAATGGGATCGCCCATTTCGTTGACAAGGCAATTAACAACAACACTGCCAGAGGCTTTTCTTACGGATGGCGTCATTCGCCTTAAATTCAGGCACTTGGCGGGAATAATATCTGGCCCGAGATGTACTAAGGCACCTTCTTTGATATTTTCTGAGTCCTCGACACGTTCTTTGAGCAATGTAATTTCGTATTCCAGCTCTTCAATGCGGTTGTTGCTACCTTTCAGGTCCTCTCTGGCCTGTTGCAACTCCCTCAATAAAGAATTGCCTCCAGTCTGGTTTTCTTTCAGAGTTTCTTCTATTTGCTCAAGTTTCTCTATGGCCTCTTCTTTCTGGGCCATGGCCTCATCAAGCTGGCGATACAACTCAGCATTTTCTTGCCGCATCATGAAAGGAAAATCGTCAACTTTCAGTTTGAGAGCATCCCTCTCCTCAGTAAGTGCCCTTACCTGCCTCTGAAGCGTAGCGACTTGGGAATTCTGGGCCTGATTTCTCTGCTGGGCCTCGAGTGGCGTCATCGTAGCACATGCAATAGTCAATAGGACAATACGGAACAGATACATACCAACTCCGAAAAAACAATGGCAAAATTCAGCCAACTATAATTGTGCTATATATTCTGGGCTTGGTTCAAAAAAAAGTTTCTGACCTAAAGACTAGCGAGCCAACCCTTGATTGCCCCATCCAATAATTCCGGATGGTGGCGGGCTAAATCCGCCCGAGTGTCGAGCATCGGCTTTGAAATTATTGAAACCCCATCATGGGAGTTTTGGCAGGCGATTAGTTGCCCTCCGCCTTCTATTGCATATTTTTTCATCACAGAAGGCTTTGGAGGAGTGTCGTTGGCTAGAACAGCTGATAGCACAATTTGACCAAAAAACTGGATGGCGTCAATATGGTCGCAGAGAGTCATACCATTGCTCTCTCCCAGTTCCGTCATTAGGTTCGCCACGTATAGTACTGGGGCCTCCGATTGCAAGATTGCAGTGCGGATTTCTGGAAACAGCAGATTTGGAATGGTACTCGTATATAGACTTCCAGGAGCCAGAATAATCAGGTCGGCATTAAGAATTGCCAAAACTACCTCTGGAAGCGGCTCAGCATCGCATGGCTCCAGCCACAATTTCTTCAAAGGAGGCACACACCGATTAATGTTGCTTTCTCCATGATATTCTTTTCCACGAGCATCTTCGGCTGACAGAGTCATTTGTGCTAGCGATGCGGGATACAAATTGCCGACTGTGACAAGCACATCAGAAAGATGCCTGATGGCTGCCACCCAGCTACCGGAAATATCTGCCATGGCCGACAGTATCAGATTGCCTAAACTATGGCCACCAAGGGCACCATCGCTGATAAAACGGTAGTCGAGCAAGTCGCTCAGAATTGAGTCTTGGCGTCCGAGCGCTGACAGGCAATTTCGCAAGTCGCCCGGCGGGATCACCCCTAGTTCTTCGCGCAGGCGGCCAGAAGACCCCCCATCGTCAGAAACAACCACTACTCCAGTTATCCGCCAAGGCTTTTTTGCCCTTGCAGCATTGGGTCTTAATGCCCTGAGCAAGGCCGCCAAGCCTGTACCGCCGCCGATTGCGGCAACCCTCAGAGAATCATCGACGTCTACTGCCAATGCTTATGCAAGTTCAAAATCGGCAAAGCTGGACAGTTTGCGGCACGGTTTGAAATCCGGTTCCAATCTATAGACATGAAGCAACATGGGGTCAAGGTCAATCGCCTTCTGGAGGCACTCAGCAGATAACTCAAACTGCTGAGTGCTCGCCAGCGCCAGTGCTTTCAAGTAGTAGACATTGGGGCCAGTATTTTTGGCCTTGATGATAGAATCAACCTTTTGCAATGCAACTTCGGGTTGGTTGGCATTCAACAAATAAACTGCTTCTTGTATTGGGTCTATCTTGACGGGCGCAACTTTTTTTTGTTGCTTATTGGCGATATAGCTATTCGCAACTCTTGCTAAGCCGTAGTTGCCATTTTTGGTTGCCTCTTTAGCCACGGTTTCAAAAATGGGAATTGCATCGCTATTTTTTTTGGCTGAAGCCATTTCAATGGCATCGCTCAGCTTTGATTCTAGTGAGTCCGGCGTGCTCATTTTTTTGGAAGGCTTTGTTTTTGTTGACATCAACCACCTCATTTCAGATTTGCTATACTGCTTTACTATACAACAACTAATCCACTAAGTTTGTCAGATTATGAACGTGTTCGCGATCGCAACGTCAACATGTCTGGAATCCTGAAGCGACTCTGCCTAGGTGCTTTTGAAAATTGCTGACTCACGATTAAGAAACTTCGTTGAGAAATACGTCAGTAATGCGGCCAGACCTACAGTCATGCCAAGCGCAATCACGTATTCAACGGTAGATGTCTGATGAACGAAAAGCTTACGAATGGCAAGGCTCACGTTAACGATGGGTACATAGGGTAGGAATCCCATTTTTTCAATTCCTGGAGCCATTGAAAAAATGCCAAGGAAAAGCACCACCAATACAACTGGCATCATTGATGTGCCAGCCTCTTGAACATTTTTTGCCTGAATGCCCAAGAAAATAATCAAATTGGAAAACAACAAGCCTAAAGGAATCATCAATAACAATGTAAGCGCAATAACGACAGGATCGGCTACCATAGCAAAACCGCTAACAGACTGAACCGTGGCATCCTGAGTTGCTTCAGCCATGAGTGGGGAGCCACCCCCTTCGATAGACCCAAAAAAATTCCCCATAGAAAAGGCCATGGCACCGATGTTAACTACTGAATTGACGATTCCCATGAAAAAGATATACACCAATTTTCCCCAAATAATTTCATGGCGAGGAAGTCCTGTAGCAAGTAATGTAATAAGCGTTCCTCGCTCCCTTTCTCCCGCAGTTACATAAATCCCAAGTTGCATAGAGCCCATAAAAAGCATCAGCATTAATATGTAGGGCAACATTGTTCCCAGAAACTTTGCCAAAAACAGCTCTTGACCGCCGACCTGGATCGGATGAATTTCAGTTGGCACTGCAAGCTGAGAGGATGCTTTCAGTTCCTGAAGCCTTGCTTGAATGGTTGCCCTATCTAGTTCGCGCAAAACATTTTCCAGCCGTTGCATAGCTACACGGCCTGATGTTTCTACTCTGTTATACAGTACGTCAATATGAACGGTTCTGTGTTCTGCTAAGTCATGCGCTGCGCTTTCTTCCAGTGTGACAAGCATTTCAAGCTGCTCATTCATTATTGCATCTTTGGCCTCGCCTCTAGGGGTCGGAACCAGCCTAAAATCGTCTGTCTTAAGCGCCAAAAGTGGTTCAAGGACTCTCGAAGGGTCTATAAGGGCGACGCGAGTCTGGCTCGAGCTTGCCTGTCGAGCTTCTCTTTGCATCATTTTGCCCAACATTCCAAATAGCAGAGGATATAGAATGACTGGCAAGGCCAAGGTAAAAAACATCGTTTTGCGGTCTTTGGAAAATTCCAGCACTTCCTTTTTGAAAACCAACCATACGCCTCTCATACATTGCCTCCGTCGGCGGCCAGTCTAAAGAAAACCTCGTCCAGAGTCGCGACGCCAAATTGTGAAAGTATTTCTTTGGGGGGGGCATCCCCATGCAACTTCCCATTAAAGATTATCCCCACCCTATCGCACATTTGCTCAACCATCGGCAAAACGTGTGTGCTGACTATCACAGCACGCTCTTCTTCTTTCATTATTTTCAATAAGTCTAAGACTGTTTTTGCCGTAAGCACGTCTAAACCGGTTGTAGGTTCGTCAAACAATATCGCCTTTGGATCGTGCAACAATGCCCTGGCAATTGAAACTTTTTGCTTTTGGCCAGACGAGAAAGATTCCATCTTTACATCTGCAAAATCAGTTAGATCGAGCCTTTCTAACAAATACATCCCGCGCCTTTCAGCAACTTTTGATTCAACGCCCTGAAATTCGCCAAAAATACTCAACAGCTCCCTTGGAGAGAACCGTCCGTAAACTCCCAAGTCTGTAGATAAAAAACCAAGGTTTTTACGTACTTTTTCGGATGCGGTCTTAGTATCATTACCAAAGACCGATATTGAGCCTTGTTGGGGCTCCATTAGACCTGCAATCATTCTAAGAGTGGTTGATTTGCCCGCACCGTTCGGGCCAAGCAACCCATATATTTCACCGGGCCTGACGCAGAAACTGACTCCCTTTACAGCGTCTATCATTTTCTTTTTGCGTGTTTTTTTATCTTTGACGACAAAAGTCTTGTGTATATCCACAACCTGGATCATTGCTCCTCCAAACAAACGTCCATGGCCCAATCCGACAACAAACAGCAAGTCATCAAAATGTCCCAATGAAAATTATTGTCGCACCTGCCACAAAACAGTATAAAACAAATCCAAGCAACCGTGGCCGTTTCGTCAATTTATCCAGCAAACTGATTGCAAAATAACCTGATACGAAGGCGGCACAGATGCCAGCGATGCAGAGTACAAATGGATCTGAAGAACCATCGGAGAATACTTCATTTGGAGAGATGCTAGCGTTAAAAAATATGGCTTTAATTAGGTGGCGGCCCTCCACCATCCCTGCAGCAGTAATAGTCGGAATACCTAAGATAAAACTGAATCTTGTGGATTCTGACAAGTTGATGCCGCGAAAAACGCCAACAGAAATTGTGGAGCCGCTACGGGAGAGACCGAAGCCACCACCCAATCCTTGAATCGCGCCAATGCACAGTGCATCCATAACATTCATTTCTCTCATTTCTCTACCTTGCCTTCGCTTGGCAAGATAATTGGCTCCCCAAAGCATAGTAGCTGTAACGATCAGGAATACACCATAGAGCCACAAATACCCCTTTGCCGATTCCTTTAAAGGTTTTGTGAGCATAGCAAAAATGCCGGTCGGAATCATGGCTAAAAACAACAGCCAGGCCAATCTTGTCCCTTCAGGATTCCTTCCGAATGTGCCCTGCAACACGGAAAATAGCTCTTTGCGGAAATATATTGTCAAGGCAATAAGTGTTCCAAGGTGCAAAAGCACATCAAATGCAAGGGGCATACTTTGGTTTAATAATAAATTTTCTGCCACGGTCAAGTGTGCCGTGCTTGAAATAGGCAAAAATTCTGTTAGGCCTTGGATTAGGCCCAAAATAAATGCGTGGAACAAATTCATCGCCGCCTCTGATCACCAAACATCCAGTCAGTCACCCGCAAAGAACAGTCCCTCCATTGACGTTTAAAATTTCGCCGGTAATTGCCAGGCTCCAATCGCTTATCAAAAATGCTATCGGGCCCGCTATTTCAGAGGCATCGGGTATTCTTCCCAATGGAAAAATACTTTCAATTTTTTTTCTCTCTGCCGGATCTTTTCGAAGCGCCGTAGCCGAAAGATCCGTGTCGACCCATCCTGGCGCAACACAATTCACACGAATTCCAAACTGGCCAAGTTCCGTGGCCATACTTTTGGTAAGTGATATCACTGCCCCCTTGCTTGCGGCATATGCGCTATATCCGGCTTCACCCCTCTGCCCAGCAGTGCTAGAAATGAGAACGATATTGCCTGCCCCACTTTTCTTAAGCTCGGGAATTATTTCGGCATGCCACCTGAAAAGACCAATGAGATTGGTATCCATAATTGTTTCTAAATTCGTTTCGTCTGCCAATTCCAGTGGGGTTGGCAACCAAACTCCAGCGTTGCCTACAAATGTATCAAATCCGCCCCAGGTATTGTTGAGCAACTCGACAACTTTTTTGGCATCGGCTCGAAGACGCTGGTCGGCCTGGATCGAAATAACATCATGCCCATCGCTCACAAGCCTATTTGTCAGTTGGTCTGCAGCTTGTTTCCTGGATTGGTAAGTAAAGGCTACTTTGGCACCGAGTTTAGCCAGGAGACTAACAGCTGCTTCGCCTATTCCTCTGCTACCCCCGGTAATAAGGATTCGCTTTGCGGAAAGAAAAGAATTCATTGCACCACCTCACACACAAGTTTATTGAGCCAGTTCAGGACTTGCGGCCATTCAATAAAAAATGAATCGTGCCCATGTTTCGTCTTAATCCAGTCTATTTCGCATTTCATGCCCGCTTCTTTTGCAGAATCAAGCATTTCCTCCACTGCGCTTGCAGAAATCATCTGGTCATCGTGCAACGCTAAAACAAAAAGGGGCATCGTCAACTTTGACATGGCAGAAACCAGACCGCCGCGTTCCCTTCCCAAATCATGCCCATCCATTGCTTCAAGCAACGCCAAGTAGCTCACCCGTTTAAATCTGGCCGCCAAAGTTCTTCCATGATGTGACAGCCAATCCCTTAGTTCCTGAATGCCTTTAAAGCGTTCTCCGAGGCTCGCCGGGGTTCGGAATGTCAACATGGCTGCCCTGCGCGCTATATCCATGGCGTCAGTGTCCGACAAGCCATCATTGGACAATATCGCCCTCTGGATTTCGTTGATGCCCCAAAGCCAAGCGTCTGACCTTGCGCCGCACCCAATGACCCCCAGTGCGCGGAATTTGTCGGGCAGTAAATAAGCTAGTTCTAGAGCAACCATTCCGCCCAAAGAAGGGCCTACTAACAGATCGAAATCCAGATTATGCGACTGAATCCAATTTGCCAAGACTTCTGCCTGCATTCTAGTATTTAGCGTAGGCAAAGAATCGAATTGGTCAGGTTCAGTAGTCCCATAGCAACTGCCAAAGAGATTTGGAGTCCAAACAGTCGCATAATCCTCGGCAAACGGCGCTCCGGGGCTAAAAACAGGCCCCCACCATCCTCGCACGCCATCGCGGTCTGCGGCATCTGGCCCGCCAGTTAGAGCGTGCAACAACAAAACCTTAATCGGGCCATGGCCCGTCACACGATATGCTGTGCAAATGTCGCTAATTTGTTTCGTACAGTTCATCTGTCTGTTTGAATGGTTCCATGTTGATAATCTAGCTGGCTTCCCCTAAGGCTATGGGGAATAAGGTAAACAATGAGAGTCAGCATAGATGCTAAAACTATTGCAGTGCGCCTGAACCTTGGGAAAGATGCTACTAGGCACGCTGTCAACCAACCAATAAACATTATTAAGGTCTTATTATCAGTCAGATCAGAACCAAAAGGCCAGCCGGCCCAATACACGCCGAAAGCGGACTTTTGTACAAGTGCTCCCAAAATAAGCCCACCAACAATTATCATTCCCAATGTCACCAATGGCAGTTGTTTTTCATCCATTCCAAATGATGCTCCCAATCCTGCTCTAGTACTGACAAGCAAGGCTCCGAACATCACCAAAATATGGGGTATCAACAAGGAAGCAGATACAGGCCCCTTGAACCTAAGTATTACAGCTTCTTCTCCATCGGGTATGGTCGAATTGTCAATTTCAATTTTATATTCTACCTTGCCAGCAGCCTCCTGAAACGGGATATTTGCGATTAAACCTCGTTTATTGCCATCAGGAACAGGTGCCATAAACACAACTGTGAAAGGATCATTTGTAGGATACCGCCTCCAGAGCAAGCGCGCGGTCATGCCAGGGTCAGGAATAACAACAACGGCATCGCTTGTATTTTCCGCACTTCGCGGAAGACGATATTTCATTTGTTGCTCGCCGACGTTGAAACTGCCCTTTAAAGGATTAGTCGGGCCTGTTCGGCGTTGATAGCCTGCCGCCAGCACCATAAGGAGAATGGCCAGCATCCATAGCCACATGCCTGTTTTGGAATTGCGTTGGGTATCGCTCATGTGCAACCTGTAGATATCGAGGGCTGGTTTTAACGCCTTGGCTTGGTCATTGCGTCAGGGCTTAATAATTCTTCAATCTGGGGCACAGTCAGCCAACCCTTTTCAATAAGGATGTCCCGGACAGGTTTTCTGGTCTCCAGCGAAATCTTGGCAGCCTCTGTTGCCTTTTTATAGCCAATTGTCGGCAATGTAGCGGTAACAATTCCAATGCTGTTCTCAACCATTTCGCGGCAATGTTCTGAATTGGCTGTTATGCCGACAATGCAACGGCATGTAAGGGTATTAACGGCAGATGCCAGCGTGCGCAAACTGTCCATCAAGCTCAGGGCAATGATTGGCTCCATTACGTTAAGCTGCAACTGTCCGGCTTCAGCAGCCATGGTAATGGTGAGATCGTTGCCAACTACTCTGAAGGCAACTTGGTTCACGACTTCAGGAATAACCGGATTTACTTTGCCAGGCATGATACTGCTTCCAGGCTGGCGAGGGGGCAGATTGATCTCCTGTAGCCCGCATCGCGGGCCGCTGGAAAGCAATCGCAGGTCGTTGCACAGCTTGCTCAATTTAACAGCGGTGCGTTTTAAAATTCCCGAAAACAAAACAAAGTCGCCAGTATCGCAAGTTGCCTCTACAAGGTTTTCGGCTAGCTGAATATCCAACCCAGTGGTCTGCCGCATTTCTTCGACACATAGCTGAGAATACCTGGGATCGGCACAAATGCCCGTACCAATAGCTGTCCCGCCCATATTGACGGCTAGGAAAAAACCAGACGTTTCCCTTAACCTGTCAATGTCCTCTCCAGTCGTAATAGCGAATGCTTCAAATTCCTGGCCTAGCGTCATCGGAACCGCATCTTGAAGCTGAGTGCGGCCCATTTTTACAATAGAGCTAAACTCTTTGCCCTTTTCTTCCAAAGACATTTTAAGTTTTTGCAAGGATTCAATTAATCCCCTTAGCATGAATACTGTAGCTACTTTTATGGCAGTTGGATACACATCGTTCGTGCTTTGGCCCATGTTCACATGGTCGTTGGGGTGGCACTCTGCGTAGTCCCCACGTTTTTTTCCAAGAATTTCTAGAGCGCGGTTTGCGATGACTTCATTGGCATTCATATTTGTAGAAGTGCCAGCTCCACCTTGAATCATGTCTACTGGAAAATGGTCATGCCAATGGCCGTCAATGATTTCCTGACAGGCACGATCTATAGCCAGCGCAATATCTTCCCTTAAGAGGCCGAGCTTTGAGTTTGCGCGAGCGGAAGCCTGCTTGACCATCGCAAGGGATCGCACAAATGACGGAAAATGAGAGAGAAGTATCCCAGAGATTGGAAAATTTTCAATGGCGCGAAGAGTTTGAACCCCAAACAGCGCGTCCTCGGGCACATTGGCCGAACTTATGAGGTCTGACTCAACGCGGGTACTGCCAGAATCAAAACATTGGCTTTGTCCTGATCGCCTGGTGGACAGCTGACGGGCAATAACGGCGGCAATTTTTGTCAGGACGTTAACGGCGGAGCTACCATTGGTAGCTAGCGCTTTATGCAACGATTCTCTTTCAATTTCTATAATCGAAACCGCTGTTAATGCTTGGGCAGAAGTGCTATGTGTGCTTGGGTAAAGCAATGACGCTTCGCCTGCAACGTCGCCTTGGCTCAGCAGAACTAATTGTTCTGGGCCTTCGCCGCTATTTCTTGATATTTCAACAGTCCCGTCCGCAACAAAAAAACATGCGCGCCTTGGCTCGCCCTGTTTGAACAGCCAATCTCCTGCAGGCAAATCCCTAACTCTGGCCACGCTGGCCACTACATCTACATCATCATCAGGAATGCCGGCAAACAATGCGCATTTTCGCAGTACCTCGCTAGCAAGTTCCATGTTTCACCTCGATAACTTAACAACCGCCAATCAGAGTCGTTTCTTTCATGTTCCCAATTCCAATCCCTAGTTCGGGATTTCTCTATGCAATTTAATTATATAGCAGTTCAGCCCCAGCGATTTATACCAAGCCGCATTCAAAGCACATCATACCGAGTCGCAATCAAAAGAGCTTCTTGCTAACCCCCTTAATTAGGGGGCACGAAAGCGATGCCCGCAAAACAAAGGTGAAGCTGGAAAGAAGCCGACTAGCGAGCGTCAATATCAGCTTTTTCCCAGCGGTTGGCGTGGAAGCCTCGGACATCCGAGGCTCCCACATTTGTCAAAAAGAGGTGTGGTCTTCACCGTCCCCAATTTAGCCACGCCTCAAGTGGCTCGCAAAACCAGACGACCCAGAACAGGGCGAAGTTGAAATTGGCGTCGTGGCGGTTCTGCGGTAATCAGCGCTGAATCAAACTATTTGGCAGGCGCTTCCTTCATTTTTCTTTCAGCATTTTCCGACTCATTCAATGGTATAAAACCCATTCTGACTGAACCATCGGGCTTTGGCACCCAAAAGTCATTCTTAAAGCCATCTCTCAGCATTGCGGCCCCCTCGGGGGGGAAGGTCTTTTCTACCTTGCCGGTCTCCGGATCCAACCGATACCAGTCTATCAGTGGGTTATCTTCAGTAGCTCGTATCATTTGTCTAAAATGCAATGCAACCAAGTCAGCGGGAGCCATCGTTGGGTGGGCTGCTCTTAGTTCTCTCATTGCATCTGCGTATTTATCTGCCGCAAAAAGCTCCTCTGGCTTGGCGGAGATCAGTATAGTACCCTCCTTTTCTGGATGCGCACAGAAAACAGCATCTGCCAAGCCGCCATTGAGTATCATTTCAGGAGTCATTTTTTTAAATATATTCCCCGTTTTTTTAAGGTTCGCTGTCTCCATAGAAAAAGTCCAGAACAGGCCCGTCTTGTAACTGAGAAGCGTTGCAAGTTTGCCGGTAACTATGATGTTGCTGAGCGAGGCGATGCTAAAACAATTAGCATTCGACATGTACATGCGCAGATCGTCCTGGTCGTGGTCAATGGAGGAATGGACTCGAACTTCTTTTTTTTCTGGATTGAGAGACATCCTAGCGAATGGAGTGAGCCTAGAGCCGGTGTTGCCAGCAAGATCAGCTCCAAACGATATTGCTATAAATCGGTCATTGTCGCAGGGTATAGACCTAATAGCCGACCTTATGTGAGGGTTACGATATGTACCAATGTCATGCCACTCATCGTCCTGCCATTTCAAAAAACTAAACTCACGAAAGGGGTTGCCATCGGCATCCGTTTTGGGAGGAATGCCGAGGATGCCAGAGATTGCATACAGAGCGTCGCTGTACCAGATTTTGTTCTCGACAAATTTTATCCCGTCAGCCTGGACTCCTGAAAGTTTTGTCCAATCTGGGGCACCAGTGGGGATTCTCTTTGTTATGACGCCGTCTTCATCGATGAGGACTACTTCCGGAGATGTGTTGCCTGCTAGGCTGAGCAAATCGCCAACCCATTGGCCCGGGTTGCGGCTGATCTGTGCAAATGCAGACAGGCAACCGGTAATCAATACTATTCTTACTATCGGCGAGGCGGACAAACGACGCATATGGATTACCCCCCTTGTGTAAAAATGGACAAAAGGCCGCCATACGCCAGTGCTAACACAGAGGGCATTCGTCGTACATGCAAGGAGGTGGGGGGACTAATTCAACATCGCTACAACCTGCAGAGTAAAGAATTGAGATTGGTGTATCCCAATACCACTCCCCCCCAAAACGATAGTTTGTAACTGTTCCATATGATGACGTAACATAACAATATTGTTCCAATCTGCAATCTGACGTGGTAGTGTCAGTAACCATTAGACCGCCGGAAGTTTCTGGCCCAGATGCAAGCATTGCCAAAGTTAGTGCAAATGAAGTTAGGATCATGATGTACTTCCTTTCGCGGTGCCGGTTTTTCCTCAAACCAAAGGTGAAAACCGAAAAGGGTCGATGGAGAAAGTATATCCAAGCACAACGGATATCCCTTTGAGGCCTTCAAAGGTGCTGATATGGTATCATGCGCAACAGGATTTTACAAATTTTTTATCCCGCAAAAGTTTTAGCTTCCCAGCATTTCCACCTCAACTATAGCGGAGCCCATAATTTGTTCTTGCTTGCTACTCCCAGACCACCTTACCGCCCCCATTCTCGGACTGCCCTGCTATTTCTCCTTTCGCTTCTCTCAAGTTCGTTGGCGGCATCGTAGTTTGTTTAGGTATTCAAGGTGCGCTGTGCCACCGATTTGTGTTAGCCTACTCTGAGTCGGAGCTATTCATGGGTATTGCCTATGCTGTTTTTTTAACCTCGCTTGTTTGTCTGGCCCAAACTCCGGCGCCGGTTATCTCTTTTGAAAAAACGCACCATGATTTTGGCAAGATGTCGCCCGGCAAAAAAGCTTCACACAACTTCGTCATTCTAAATAACGGAAATGCGCCCCTTCAGATTAAGGATGTCCGGCCATCCTGCGGTTGCACTGTTGCAACTCTGCCCAAGTCGAAGCTCGAGCCCGGCGAGAACACCTTTATCGAAATTGCATTTAATTCATCTGGGATGTTGGGGAATGTCCATAAGTCCATAACACTATTGTCTGACGATCCTGTGAACCCAAAAGTGGAGCTGACCTTTGGAGCCAGCATCGTCCAGGAGATAATGCTGAGCAGATCAGCAGTTTATTTTAAGGAAGTATCCAGGTACGGATCCACATCCTTGCCTATTCGCCTTGAATCAGGCAATGAAATGTCTGTCGAAGTAACCGAGATCAACATACCCGTCCCTTTCATCACTTGTGAAGCGCAGAGCGAAGGCAATGATGTCGTTCTGAATGTAAGCATCAATGGCCAACTCATCCCAAAGCAAAGCAACCGAGGAAGCAATGTGCTGACTGTATGTACGACAAGCAAGGAAGTCCCCATTCTGA
>Ga0082212_10000315_pt1 | contig 70199 bp, 60 predicted proteins | sample TergutNt197P3_FD_71548 | JGI IMG/M metagenome (GOLD analysis project Ga0082212, IMG submission 71548) | Neocapritermes taracua P3 segment gut microbial communities from Petit-Saut dam, French Guiana - Nt197 P3 | ecosystem: Host-associated > Arthropoda: Insects > Digestive system > Gut ...
AACTTTTGATAACTTTGGATCATCCCCAATGCTGTCGTTTGTAAACCACTCATCATAAATTTCTGAAAGAAGTTTTAGATCATTCTTCACATCGACAAGAAATGTGTTTTTAAACATATCTATTGGCACCGGAACAGCGATTTTTTTAATCTCATTGACATCAAAATCTCCTTTGTTTGCTAATTCGATATTATCTAGCAACTCATCTAGCGATAGTTCATCAGGATCTTGCAAATTTCCTTTTTTAAGTATAGGCACAAAACCTTTATCCCACCATTTTAATATATTTCGATGCGACCGAATGACGCTTTCAAGAGTAGATTTAAATGCATATTTGGAGCTTTCAAAACGCATAACTAATAGCCGTTTCATAAACTCAGCTAAGTTACGCTGTGCTTGTCGCAAATCAGTTTCATCAAAAAAACGTTCATATTTTTTAACAAATTCATCCGGGTTACGCAGATAAGTAGCAGACATATATCGCGCTCCGATAAAACCAGATTCTTCTTCCGGTTTAGTCAATTTCACAAGTGTACTGATATATTGCTCTCTTATATTTCCTAAATCGTACTCAATAAGAAGCGGCCCCTCAACTTCAGGGAAAGAAATTTTTTGCGCTTTTAGGTCATCAGCGTATTCTTGCACCTCTTTCAAATCGATTCTCGAACGCCTGATAATGATTGGTTCTATCAGCAGACGAAGCTCATGACTTAATTTTTTCAAATCCGCTTTGATGCGTTCGGTCATTTCTTTTTTACCCTTTTTCTCCAAAGAACGATACTCAGCAATGAGTTCATGAAAACGTAAACTTAAATTATCTACTGAGTTAATAGTTGATCTACTTGGAGTTTGAAACAATTTTACCATTGCAAACAAATCTTGAGGTCTATTATTATATGGCGTTGCTGTAAGCAGAATTACTTTATTATCAGCATGAGAGCGTGTTAATTGATGCAAATATTGGTAATCATCTGTAAACTCATTACGATACCTATGTGCTTCATCAATGATGAAAAGCGCAGGCTGATCGCTTGTTGCATAACGATCATGGATATGTTCAATTTTTCCGCCACTTTCTACAATTGCCCCACGAATACCGAAATCTTGAACATAATCGTCCCACTGTTGAACAAGATGTGGCGGTGCGATAATAAACGTGCGTTGAATATCAAGATTGTACGCTATTGCGGCAGCAACAATAGACTTTCCTAAACCCACAACATCGGCAACAATAACGCCATTGTTTTTGTTAATACAATCTATACCGTTCCTTATTGCATCTAATTGATAGCGTAAGTTGGTAAACTTACCTCTCGATATAACGGATGGTGTCTTTAAGTCATGTTCGTTAACTTGATAATATAATTCATGAAGAATACGTATATATATCTTGTATGGGTCTGGTTTCGAGTGCAACCATAACCTTTGCTTAATTTCTTCAAGAAACTCATCATTGCTGTCGCTTGTTTGTATATCAATGGTGTTAGAATCGTTCCAAAGTTTATTGAAATACTCAAGATACTTGTCGTAATCTTGGTTATCGCTGAACCTATGATTAAGCTCACCTTGCCCAACTAAACCTGAATATGTAAAATTGGATGAACCCATAAAAACAACGCCTTTTGAATCTCCATTAGCTGAAAACTCCAGTTTGTTTGTAAGTATATATGTTTTTGCGTGATTGCCTTCGGATGTTATACGAATTTCAAGTGAACCGTCATATAATTTTTTCTCGAAAATTCTCTGCATTTTTTGACTATCAGTTCCATCAAATAACTCCGATAACGATGATTTATTAAACAGACGAATGAAACTCTCGGTATATTCCTTTTTACGTTGAGAACGGCTAAATGAATAATATTTTTTGTTCTGGTAAGTATTTAGATCAACATTTGGGTACGACCGAATTGCCGCACTAAGCTCATTAACCGCATTGGGGTCAATAGATTTTCCAACAAGTATCCTAATATGCTTGTCCTTGAGTTCCTCGGCCAGCATTGAAAACCCGGAAAAATAAAAATAAGCCGTCAAAATATCCACTCTATCCGTCTGTGGCAGAGTGTTCTTTAGGGCTTGTTCTAATGTTTGAGATAAGTTATCGATCAGTCGTGACATAATACTCTCCTATAATGGCAATCTATTTATGCGACAAATAACAGCGCAAACACCGTCTACGCTTTTCCTTCGTTAGACACAAACTCGGCAAATTCACGAATACATTTTAAGCTCCGGACAAAATACCATTTAGCCTTCGGAAACTCCGCGCTCCCAATTTGCATTGTGCAAAAACAGTACATTGCTTTTGAGGCATACCTGGTATGGCGCACTGTAGCCCACTGGTTGAACTTGTAAGTAATTCTTACAAGTTGCCGCTTAACCCCGTCAGCAGCGGTTGTTCGGAAAAACCGAGCAACTGAATTTCCTCTTTAATCTGTTCCGCAAACTCTGTTTGCAGGACAACAGAATTGGTGATACCGACCATGCTTCTTCGCCTTACAGGTATTGCAAATTCGCTACGCACTGCGTAGCGAATTCCCCAAGATCTGGAAAGATGAGATAAAATTGCCGGAAATTTTTGAAGTTGGCAACACCCAAAGCCTTTGCCGAAATTTCCACCCACACAACAAAACCGGCGGTAAAGAGTGTTTTCTTCACCGCCGGTTGCAGGCAAGGAAACGAAAAATCAGTTAACAATTACGATTTTGCTTCCCTAAAACATTCGTCTCTCTTCGCGCGGAGCACGTTTTTTCGTAAGCCATCAGCAAAGAGAAAGCGTTCGCCAGAATAGCCTGAAAAAAATTGACGGCATGTCTTACGCGAAGCAAACATTCAGGTCACTCCCCCTTGCGGGCCGCCATTTCTACCCGGCGCTGCACGATCGACCACGACTTCGTGGTGAGGAAGCTCTCCTCCATATCTTCGACCATGGAGGCGAATTTGCGCATCGGCACGGCGAAGCTAAGATCATGCCTGCCGACAAAAGGACGCGCGGTGATATCGAACATGCCAAGTACGGCCCTTGGCCGCTCGGCGGTATTTTCAAGAAGCGGGTACTTCACAATGGACGCACAGCCCGCGCAGAACGGGCAGAAAACACCGTTGGCCTCCCCTTCGGAGAAGTTTGCCAAAGTAAACAGCCCCGCAAGGATATCCGGAGAAGCGACGAAGATCATGGCGATGGGCTGATCGCCCCACCCAAGCTGGTCAAACCGCTTAAAGACAATATACTGCTCCGGCGCCTGAAACTGCTGATCCTGCTGCAAAAACTCCTTCACCAGCTCCGGCGTTTTCTTGTAGCGCTCGCCTTCTACCTTTCCCGGAATTCCGCATGAAAGGAAATGTTCGAAGTTCGGTTTCAGCTTGTCTGAAAAACCAAGATACCTTTTCCCTCCTTCGCATCCGACCGTGTATTCATCAAACCGAAGCGATTTCCCCTGACGCACCGCCGCCAGGTCGGACAGGAAACAGCGATGCTCCTTCGGAACGTGAACCTTTTCGGTCCCTTCCGCCTCGTCGCTGTACCAGAAGGCGATCGGCAGCTCCACTTCCGGAAAATACTTTTTCCAAAGTGAAGAGAAGCGGTCTTTGAGAGTCATGTCCATGGCACTACCTCCTTGAAATTTACAGTTTGTCTTTTTCCTCCCGGAGGATGTCGAAAGCGGCTTCGACCTCTTCCGGAGTATTGTAGAAGTGCGGCGAAAGCCGAATTCCCCCGTTACGCGAAGCGCACATCACCTTGCGGTTTTGCAATGCTTTCCAAAGCGCGGCGTTATCGACCCTGGGTATGCGGATGGTCACGATGCCGGAGCGGTCTTCAGGCTTTTCGGATGAAAGTATCTCATACCCGCTCTCCCGCGCCTTCTCAAAGATCAAATCCGTCAGCATGCGAACACGCTCCCAGATCCGGTCGATCCCCGTGGAGAGCAGCAGTTCCATTGACGCGTTGAACACGGTCAACGCATTCGTATTCATGCACCCAGGCTCGTACCTCTGCGCGTCGGGCGACATCCGAAAATCATATTTGTCGAAATCAAAGCGGTTCTTGACGGAGTGCCATCCGAGGATCACCGGCTCGATCATATCCATAACATCGCGCGAAATGTAGAACCCGCCGATACCGTCCGGACCCATCAGCCACTTGTGGCTGTCCGCGGATACCGCGTCGATCCCGAATGATTTGACATCCATCGGCAGGACTCCAAGCGACTGAATCCCATCAACGCAGAAAAAGATCCCGTTCTTTTGGCAATACTCCCCAATGCTGGAAAGATCGTTGCGAAAGCCGCTCAAAAACTCAACCGACGACAACGTGATCAGCCGTGTCTTTCCGTCGCACGCCGCAAACAGATCCTCTTTTCGGGTCCACCCATCCTTGGCGCAGATCATTCGCACTTCCACGTTTCGGGTCTGAAGGCGCATCCACGGATAGATATTGGACGGAAACTCCACGTTCGTCGTAACAAGGTTGTCGCCCTCTTTCCAGGGAAAACCAGCCGCGACGAATGAAAGACCCTCTGAGGTGCTTTTCACGAAAGCAATCTCTTCGGGCGACGCCCCGACTATGGAGGCGAAACGTCCGCGGGTTTCCTGGATAAGCCCTTCCCAATGCCGTATCGGCATTGCGCCTTCATCCCGGCTGCGCCGGTACGCGCGAATGCCCGCTTCCGCAGCGCTTGCGGGAAGGGGGGAAACGCCCGCATGGTTGAAATAGAGGTATTGAGAGGAGACGGGAAACTCAGCCGCGCGGATAGGGGACACATCGATCGGCAAGGAACTCCTCCTGCAAGGGTGTCTTTTTACTACGCTATAATACAACGCGATGGAATGGTCTGATAAAAACAGTATTCGGTACGACCGAAATATCCGGCTGGCCGAACTTGGCAGGCAGGGACAGGAGCGGCTGTTCCGTTCCTCGGTCCTGGTCGTCGGCGCCGGCGGTCTGGGATCGCCCGTTTTGCTATATCTTGCGGCGGCGGGCATCGGCCGGATCGGCATTATGGACGGCGACCGCCTGGAGCTGACAAACCTGAACAGGCAGGTGGTCCATAAAGACGCCTCTATAGGGCGATGGAAAGCGGAATCGTCGGCGGAGACGCTTCGGGCATTCCGGCCGGATCTCGCGGTGGATGTTCATAACAAGCTGCTTACAGCTGAAAACGCCTGCGATACTTTTTGCTGGTACGATATCGTAGTTGACGCCACCGACAGCTTTCCCGCAAAGTTTCTGTGCAACGACGCCGCCGTAATCATGCGGCGCCCTCTGATTCACGCGGGGGTCATCCGGTTTGGGGGGCAACTGCTCACGGTGCTGCCGGGCGAAACGGCATGCCTGCGCTGCCTGATACCGGAAATTCCTCCGAAGGAAGATTCCCCAAGCGCCGCCCAGATCGGCGTACTCGGCGCGGCGGCCGGAATCGTGGGAGCCTGGCAAGCGCTGGAAGCGGTGAAACTCATAGCGGAGATACCCCCGAGGCCAGGAGGCATCCTCCTGTCGTTAGACACGCTTTCCGGAGAAACATCGCGGCATATCGTGCCAAGAGATCCGGCGTGCCCCGCGTGCGGCGACAACCCAAGAATTTCAGAGCCGCTAACGCCTGCGGAATACGAACAGGACCAGAATCAGTTATAAACGTTTCTTTGGGGACGTCTTACACCTGGAGGATGTTGGACTTGAAGATCAGCTTCTCCTGATCGTCTCCGTCATCGGGGAAAACCGCGTAGCCAAAGCGCACATCCACAACGGTATCCTTTAACTTCTTGCGAATCCGCTCCACTTCAACCTTTATAGCCTTGCTGATGCGGCCAACGGCGCTCATATTGCCGTCATCGGTCTCGGGAAGTATCATTCCAAACTTTGCTTCGTTTATTCTCGCCACGACATCATATTCCCTCAGCGTGCCGCGAATCGTCTTGGCCACCTGCTTCAGCACATAGTTTTCCATATGGTCATCGCGCTCGGATGACTCCGCTTGAACCCGGACGCGCACCTCGCATACAAGAAGGACAAGCCGCCGCTTGAACCGCTTGGCGCGGCTTACCTCGTTCATAAGGCGAGTGCGGAAATATTTCAGTGTGGGCAGCCCGGTCAGCCCGTCAAGGTTGCGCAGTTGGTCGCTGCGCGTGTAGGCGATGGCGTTGGAAACCGCTCTCTCCACGTATTGAATAAACTTCGAGAAGGTGGCCAGATCCTTCGCGGAAAAAAACGATTTAAAGGTCTTGTGCGTAAGTTTATCGACAATGGTGACTGTCCCAAAAGTGCCTTCGTTCCCTCTCAAAGGAAGGCAGATATGTGTGCGCGCAGTATCGGAGAACTCGCTCCAGTTTTTATCCTCAAATACGTTTCGCACCAGCAGCGAAGGCTCCCCCTTCAAGATGCGCGAGACCGCCTTTTTATCCAGGAGGAACAGTCTTTTTTGCTCTTCTTCTTTCTTGTTTCCGCAAAACTCGCGAATCCCGTACTTTCCGGTCTCCGGGTCGAGCAGCCGGATAATACATACCTCCGCCTCCATGATCATGCAGGCGGACGCGGACACCAGCTTCAGAAGCTGCGAGAGGTTCAGCGTCGAGATTATATTGACCCCGGCCTCGTTGATGGCGGCTATCTTGGTCATCCGCTGGTTGACGGATTCTTCACGCAGCGACGAACCGACAACATCCCCCAAAAGCTTCGTGGCCTCATAGATCGCTGACTGGCGCTCTTGCGAAAAACCAGACTCGGTCACGGTATGCATGACTAAAACGCCAACCGGCTCCTCGTAGGAAATCAAGGGAACCACCATAGCCGCGCCCTGCCGGCAGCCTTCTTTGGGAGGATTTCGCTCCTCGAGAACAATGGAGCGTCGCTCGGTAAGCGCAAGTCTTTCAAGGGTGCCTTTCGACGAAAAGTGAATTCCGGAGGTTTTTTCGCGGATTTTGCGGTTAGAGAACTTTATGAAAAAATCCTCGCTGTCCTGATCGAACAGCAAGACGGAGATAACCCCTCCTCCGACAAAGCCGGATACCGCGACGCACCAATCTTTAAGCCTATCTTCAATCGGTTTACCCGATCGAAGAATATCTCCGACATTGCTTACAAAAGTTTCAGACAACAGGAGCCACCCCTTCTATTACTGCTCCTTATCCATCCCAATGCTAATGCGTATATACACGGGGTTCCCGGCGCCGTCAAAAAACAGCGCGGGAATTACAGCGCGCCCGTCAGGGGCGATATAGGGAGACTCAAACTGCATAAACGTAAGTCCTCCGCCTTGCGCCTCCACAGAAATAGCGGGAGCGGGAACAGGCGGCACAGCAAAGACATCCTCCGTCTCCTGGAAAACATCGGGAGTCTCAACCTCTACCTCGATATCTCCCAGTTCCTCCAATTCATGCGCGACCGCCGCCGACTCCTGTACAGACGGCGCCAGCTTGTGTTTGGTGGAAGCTGGTTTAAGCTTCTGTTGAGGTTCAGACGGAGGCAGCAACAGCGGAGGTGGAGCAAGAACAGGCGGCGGCGGAGGCGGTTCCAGTTTCGCAGCCGGAATGTTAACAACCGGCTCAAAATCGACCTCTTCTTCCTCTATTTCCATATCCTTGATCTCCTCGATAGCGGAGATCTCTTCCAGTGGTTTCGGCTTTGGCTCACTCTTTGGTTTCGGTTTCGGTTCCGGTTCAATCTTTGGCTTTGGTTCAGGTTCGCTCTTTGGCTTCGGCTCCGGTTCGCTCTTTGGTTTCGGCTCCGGTTCGCTCTTTTGCTTATTCTCAGGAGCCTTTTTGGGGATTTCTTCCAGAGATTTTTCGGGCGCTTCCTGAGAATCCACCTCGCCAGGCATCAAAAGGGTCTTGCGAAGATGCGCGAAAACGAGCCGGGAAATGGCAACAAGCGTCTCCGTAACGCCCTTACCCGCGGGAGCGACAGCCTCACAGGTCGGGACGTTCATGTAATTCAGCTCCGCATCCATCTCCTGCATGGTCAGGACGTTTTTCAGATCGCGCTTGTTGTACTGAAGAACAAACGGCAGCTCTTCAAGCTTCTTTCCGTAGCTTGAAAGGTTGTCTATCAGGTTCTTTAGGCTTTCCATATTGCTGCCGACCATATCCCGCTGCGAATCGGCAACGAACACAACGCCATCGACTCCCTGAAGCACAAGCCGCCGCGTTGCGTTATAGAAAACCTGCCCCGGAACAGTGTAGAGATGAAAGCGTACCTTGAACCCCTTGATCTGACCCAGGTCGATCGGCAGAAAATCGAAAAACAGGGTTCGGTCGGTCTCTGTGGGAAGCGAGATGAGGCGCCCTTTCTGGTCCGGACGCAGCATTTTGTGAATCATCTCGATGTTGGTGGTCTTGCCGGAAAGGCCCGGACCATAGTAAACGATCTTCGCACTAAGTTCTCGGGTTGCGTAATTAAATAGCGCCACATCTTCTCCCGAACGTTTAGTTTCTCTGCGCCAGCATGCGCTTGGCCTCTTGGCGCACGGTAACACTTACACTACGGTTGTTCGAAATAATCCGCAGTTCGTTCGTCGCAAAACCGCGCAGGAAGCGGATTGCGGCCGGAGGCGGCGTCCTCGGGTTCTGCACGATCGCCGAAACAATCTGGCGATTCGAAGTCCACTGCCGGTTGTCCGCAATAACCCGGAGGATGTCCTCGTTGGTCTGGGAAGACGAAGCAAAGGTAATTATGTCCTCCTCGGACAGCAGCGGACTATTTATCAATGCTCTGGCAACCATTGAGCTGGCATCGCGGGAAAGAATCCTGCGAACCTCACGGTTTCCTTTCGCCGCCAACTCCACCTTCTCCGGAACCGTCATTGCGGAGATCTTGGCTTCCAGCGACTGGCGCGACTCCTCGCCGACAGGCTGGCCGGAGGTCGGGGCATCGGAACCTTGCTGCTTATTGTCGGAAGCGGTCACTCTTCCTCCTCTTCCCCTATCTCCTTCTTGGCCTCCGCAATTACCTTTTCGGCAATGGCGGCCGGCGTTTCCTCGTAGTGATCAAGCTTCATGGAGAACTGACCGCGTCCTCCGGTCATCGAGTTGAGGTCCGACGAATAGCGAAGCACTTCGGCCAGCGGCACCTGGGCCCGGACAATCTGGCTTTTGCCTCTCGCGTCGACGCCCAGCACGCGGCCGCGCCGCCCGCTCATATCGCCCATGACATCGCCCACGTTCTCGTCCGGCACGATTACTTCCATCTCGACAATCGGCTCCAGCAGCACCGGCTTTGCCTGCTCCGCCGCCTTCTTGAAAGCAAGAGAGCCAGCGATCTTGAACGCCATTTCCGAAGAGTCGACCGTGTGGTAAGAACCGTCGAAGATGGTGACTTTCACGTCCACCACCGGGAATCCGGCGATAACGCCTTTGGCCATCCGCTCCACAACGCCCTTCTCAACCGCGGGGATGAACTGCCTCGGGACCGACCCGCCGACGATCGCGTCAACATACTCGAATCCTTTGCCCCTTGGCTGCGGCTCTATCCGAATCCAGCAGTCGCCGTACTGGCCGCGTCCGCCGGACTGCTTCTTATGCTTGCCCTGCACCTCGGCCTTACCCTTGATGGTTTCAAGGTAAGCAATCTTTGGAGTGCGCAGCTCCACCTCGACGCTGTATTGCCGTTTGAGCTTTTCGACTATGACTTCGAGATGGGTATCGCCCATACCGGCGAGGATAAACTCGTTGGTCTGCGCGTCTTTGCGGAAATGGATGGTGGAATCCTCTTCCATCATCCGGGCGATAGACACGCCCAGCTTGTCTTCGTCGCTGCGGGTCTTGGGCCGCACGGCAAAAGAGATTACCGGCTCCGTCTTCTCCGGAAGGTTGAACAGGACCGGCGCCGCCTTCGGGTCGCAAAGCGTATCGCCGGTAGTGGTTTCCTTGAACTTGGCCACCGCGACGATTTCGCCCGCGGTAGCCGAGCTGACGGTTTTCTGTTTTTTGCCTTCCAGACGAAGGATCTGGCCGATCCGCTCCGACGCGTCCTTGGTAGAGTTCAACGGCGACATTTCAGCGGTAAGCGTTCCGGAGAAGATTTTGAAGATGGAAAGCTTTCCGGCATATGGGTCGGCAAGCGTCTTGAACACCTGCGCAGAAAACGGAGCCTTCTCTGAAATCTCGCGCTTCTCTTCCGCCTTCGTTTTGGGATTGGAGCCAGCTACAGATCCGCGGAAAGACGGATCGGGCAACGCGAAATTGATCAGGTCCATCAGCGCCGCGATGCCGATGATGCGCGCGGAACTGCCGCAGAGTACCGGCAGGAACTTCGCGGCAAGGACGCCGGCCCGGAACCCGGAACGAATCTCGTCCTCGGTAAGCTCCCCGCCTTCGAGAAACTTTTCTATCAGGGTATCGTCGGCTTCGGCGCAAGACTCGATCAGCTTCTCGCGCGCCTTCGCCGCCGCGTCGGCCATGTCGGCCGGAATATCCTGCACCGCAAAGTCGCCGTTGTCGCCGCTGTAGACCAACGCCTTCATCCGAAACAGGTCGATCACGCCGGAGAAAGACGCCTCGCGTCCTATTGGAAGAACGACAGGGACCGCCTGCACCTTAAGAATTTCTGTCATTTCCGCGACAGACTTGTCGAAGTCGGCGCGCTCTTTGTCCATCTTGGAGACAAACCCGATCATCGGCACGCCAGCCACCCGCGCAAGACCAAACATCTTCTCCGTCTGCACCTCGACGCCGGACACCGCGTTCACAACAAGAACAGCGCCATCGAGAACGCGAAGGACCGCCCGCGTGTCGGCCTCGAAATTTATGTATCCCGGAGTATCGGCAAGCGTTACTTCGACTTTGTTCCAGTTGTAATGATGGAAAGATGTGCTGATTGTAATTTTTCTGCGAATTTCTTCGGGATCGTAATCGAAGTTAGAACTCCCGTCGTCAACTTTGCCAAGCCGATCGACTGCCTTCGCGTTAAATAGCAACGCCTCCGCGAGGGTAGTTTTTCCCGCACCCCCGTGGGCGATAATTCCTACATTTCTGATTTGCTTGATGTCCAATTACATATCCTCCTGTCTAAATGTTCCTCTCGTATATAATACGCAAGCCTTCCAGAGTCAAATTCTCGTCTATTTCATGTATTTTAGATGATTCTCGCGCTATTTCACATGCCATACCACCGGTCGCTACAACATAAGGCTGTATCCGGATTTCATTGCATATACGATCAAGAATGCCATCGACCATGGCGACATACCCATAGAATATCCCCGATTGCATCGCATTGACCGTATTTTTTCCGATTACTGAAGGAGGCTTGATGATTTCTATCTGCGGAAGTTTGGACGCCTGCCTGAAAAGCGCCTCCGCCGAAATATTCACGCCGGGGGCAATAACCCCTCCCATGTAGTCGCCTTTCATTGACACATAGTCAAAGGTGGTAGCGGTGCCAAAATCGACGATAATTGAAGCTTTCTTTTGCTTGGCGTATGCGGCAACGGAATTGACGATCCGGTCCGCCCCGACCTCTTTGGGGTTATCCATTTTTATGGAAATGCCGGTTTTGATCCCCGGACCGACAACCATGGGCGTCACTCCGAAATAGCGGACGCAAAGATCTATTATGGTTGGGGTTAGCGGCGGAACGACAGAGGCTATGATGATCGCCTTGATATCCGGCAACGAGAAGCTGCTCGCGTCGTAGAGGTTGCGCAGCATAATGCCGTATTCATCGCTTGTCTTATGCCTGTCGGTCCAGACGCGCCAGTGGTGCAGAAGCTTCTCGCCCTCGTACACGCCAAGAACAGTGTTCGAGTTGCCTACGTCGATCACGAGAAGCATACTATATCTCCGCTGTAAACCATTTCGTCGGTCAACGCCCCGTCCGGGCGAAACCGCAGTACGCCGTCGTTACTCACCCCGCCGGCGACACCCCAAGCTTCTTCACCGCCACGCCGGATCAATATTCGCCGGTCCCGCAACATGTCCCTGCGCGACCAGTCCGGGTGAATCGCCTTAAACCCATTTGCTACGAATTCTGTATAGCGGATGCCGAAAGCGTTCAGGAAACCAGCCAGGATCTCCTCGCGAGAAAAGGAGTGTCCCGCGCTAATAGCAAACGATGTGGCCTTTCCGTGAAGCTCGTCCGGAATCTCGTCTTCGGCAAGATTCACGTTTATGCCGACGCCAACCACCGCGCATTTCAATTCGTCGCCGTCGGATGTGGTCTCGACCAGAATGCCGGCAGCCTTCCGGCTTCCTAAATAAAGGTCGTTTGGCCACTTGAGAAAAGCGGCAACCCCAACGCTTTCCGCAACATCGGCCAGAGCCACTCCCGCCGCGAGTGATAGCCCGGCCGCCTTCGCATTCGGGATTTTTGGACGCACAATCAGCGAAACATAAATGTTTCGGCCTGGCGGCGAAACCCAATGCCGCCCCCGGCAACCGCGCCCAAAAGTCTGCTCGTCCGCAATTACTACCGTTCCGTGCGGAGCGCCTGACGCGGCAAGCTCCATCGCCCTGATGTTAGTGCTGTCCACCGAACCAAGACAAACCATCTCAACCCATGGGCTGCCGCAGGCAAGCTTTTTTAACAGTTCCTCCGGCAAGGTCTGCCCGAAAATCATCACTATATATAAGCATTTAGGGTAGATAAAATCAATACAAAGATTAACGCGCGGGCCTTGCGCGGCATCATGGCTCGAAGCGTATCTCATCTCCTATCGCGCTTTCCGTCCGCCTGATAGTTCCCGCAGGCAACTCCAAAACTCCGCGGGCGTTCCGGACGATTCCAGAAACGCGATTCACCCGGAATCCTTCGAGCAACCACAATATTTTTCCGTCCGACCCAAGAAACAAAGCGTCGAAAACAAATCGCATCCCGATCGAATGGATGCTGGAACACGGAGAGATCCACAACCCCTCTTCCTCCTCCAGCCGGTCTTTACCGAGAAGACCTATCATCCTCCCGAAAAAACCTCTTGCGGTATGGACCTTCGCGCCAAGGACAGTCCCGCGCGTGATGTTCAATACCTTCATCGGCGCCCGCCTTGCTCCTTGCCGCCAAACAAGGCATGTCGCGCCAGTTCGGCCACATGGACAATCCGCATGGAGGGGTTGGTGCGAGCCGCCATATCCCGCATCTGGAAAATGCACCCGGAGCAGGCGGCGGAGATGATTTTTGTGCCTCCCTTTGCCGCAACGGATACCTTGTTCTCACCGATACGCGCGGAAGTAGGATAATCCCTTACATTAAATGCGCCTCCGTATCCGCAGCATAAATCCGCCCCTTCCATCTCTTTAAAAGCGCTCCCCGCCGCCCGGACCAGCACTTTGCGCGGCTCGTCCCCTCTCTTCAACGTCCCTGTCAGGTGGCACGAGTCGTGGTAACCGATCACGCCCGGAAACGAAACCGTAGCCGGGTCCGGAAATTTGCGCGCAACGCCGGAGTCGAGAAGAAAGCTCGCATAATCAATACTGCGCTTCGCTACGAAAAGAGCGTCCTCATAAAGCGGATGCCCTTCCTTGAACAGTTCAGGAATGTTTCTCTTGAACATAAGGAGACACGACCCGCACGGAAAGACAATCGTTTCCGGCGCGGCCACGCGCATGCTCCTAAGGTTTGCCTCCATGCTGACAAAAGCGGACTTCCTGTCGCCTGAAGTCAGCGCGGGGAGACCGCAGCATGCCGCGCCCCGGAAAACTGAAACCGGTCTGCCGCAAATCTTTACCGTCTCGTACGCCGCGCCGCCAACCTCCGGAAAGAGGTGGTCAAACACACACCCGACAAACAGCATCACATCGCCGGAAACCGCTTCGCTCTTCCCAAGCGACTCTATAAACCCTTTTGAAGGCAGCTCTGGAAACATCCTGCCGTCCCCAAAGAACTTCAACGGAAACCGGTAATGAAGTCCGCTATCGGTAGGGATTTTTTTAAGGAAGATACGCTGGGCAGCCGCGCCCGCTCTGCGTATAGCCCGCATCGCGGCATCAGAAGGCATGACATTTCCAAACAGGATGCTCTTCCATGCCGGAATACCAACTTCATCCGCAAGCTTTGCCCTGGCGCGCATAACGATCTCTTCATAAAGAACCTGGTTGGGGCACTCCCGCTCACATCGCCCGCAAAGGAGGCAGTCCGCCATCGCTTCACGTACCGCCGGCAAATCCAGATTCTCGCCGGCAAGCGCGCTCTCCAGGATGCGCACCTTGCCTCGCGCCACCGCGTTTTCCGTTTTCCTGTAAGGATAAAGACTACAGACGGTCCGGCAGGTTCCACACTTGGCGCACAAGCCCGCCATCTCCAGCAATTCTTCGTCTTTCACGAAGACCCCGCAACCTCCTCCGGGAAAATCTTTCCAGGGTTAAGAATCCCGTTTGGGTCAAAGCAGCTTTTAAGCCGCTTCATCACGGATATTCCCATCGGCCCTATTTCCATTTCCAGGAACGGAGACTTTACGATCCCGATTCCGTGCTCCCCGGTTATCGTACCTCCCATGTCCACAGCGGCTTTGAACACTTCGGCGACCGCTTCTTCGGCGCGCCGGTATTCATCCTGATCTTTTCCCGAAATCATGATGTTGGCATGAATGTTCCCGTCTCCGGCATGGCCAAAGTTTACTACCGTAACCTTTTTTCTGGCGCCAAGCTCCGAGAGGAAATCAAGCATGTCGGCCAGCCTGCTCCGGGGAACCACGATGTCCTCGTTCATCTTCACGGCGCCGACGCGCAGCAGCGCCGGAGATATTGAACGGCGCAGCTTCCAGAGATCGTCTCTCCCCGGCGCGTCGTAGGCGCGCCTCACCTCAAGCGCCCCGCAAGCGCGGCACGCCTCTTCCACCCGGTCCGCCTCCGGCGGCGCGGACGCGGCGGACCCGTCCACCTCTACCAGCAGGACGCTGCGCGTCCCTTCGGGCAGATCTATCGGAATCGTAGCCTGCACGCAGTCAATGGCGGTACGGTCCATCAGTTCCATCGCGGCGGGAATAACGCGCGCCGCCACGATCGCGTTCACCGCCCCGGCAGCCTTACGGTTTTCCGTAAACATCGCCAGAAGCGTAATTACCGACTCCGGCAGCGGAACAAGCTTGAGCGTGGCGCGGGTGATAACGCCAAGTGTGCCTTCGGAGCCCACCAGCATCCGCGTCAGATCGTACCCGGCCACCCCCTTCATGGTTGCCACGCCAGTGCGGACGATCTCTCCCGTCCCAAGAACCGCTTCGAGCGCCAGAACATAGTCCCTTGTCACGCCATACTTGACCGCGCACATCCCGCCCGCGCACTCGGCGATATTGCCGCCGATAGTGCTGAATTTGAGCGACGCCGGATCGGGAGGGTAGAAAAGGCCCATCTTGCGAACCTCTTCTTTCAGCGCGCCAGTCACTACGCCCGGCTGCGCGACCACATACAGATTTTCCGTGTCGATAGCCAGAATCCGGTCCATAAGCTCGGTGGAAAGGACAAGCCCTCCATGAACCGGCAGCGAACCGCCAGAGAACCCGGTTCCCGCCCCGCGTGGAACGACCGGAAAACGCATCTGGTTTGCAAGCTCGACAATACGCTGAACTTCCAGCGTATCGACGGGAAATGCCACAGCATCGGGGAGAAAATTTTTTCTTGTAGCGTCGAAGGAATAGCTGGCACGAGTCTCAAAGGAAGTCTCAAGCCGTTTTCCAAGGATTTCATCGAGCGCGGAGAAGGCGGACTTTTTCATATCCGCTTTTATCCTATCACGGAAAGAAAAAACGCCTGTTCGAGCAAAGCTAATCGAGCGAGTTGATAAACGCCGTAATTACGGCGACCAGCTCCGTGGGCCGCTCAAGGACAGGAAGGTGTCCGGTGCCGTGCATGACCTTCAAGACCGCGCCGGAAATGTTATTTGCGAGATATTCCCCATATTTCAGAGGAATAAGCCCGTCTTCAGTGCCATTGATCACAAGCGTCGGAAGGCGGATCACGCCGATACGGTCCATCCGGTCGAAATCATTGCACGCGCGAAAGTCAGCCAGATGGGTCTCAAGTCGGGTAGACAAAAAGTTTTTCATAACATCTTCCCGCAAATCGGCGGATGTTTCGTTTGATATCATCCGATCCACAAACTCCGGAACGAAATCGTTAAACCGCTCCTTGATTCCCTGGACGATATCCGGATCGACTTTGAGCTTGGCTCCGGAGGAGATAATAATCAGCGCCTCTATCCCCGGCATCTCATTAAGAGCGGCCTCCAAGGCAATTGCCCCTCCCATCGAGTGCCCCGCCAGGATAAACTTTTTCAGCCCAAGCTCTTTCACGAAGTCAGCCAGCCATCCGGCCGCCTGCGAAATGCTTTCAAATGGAGCTCCGCCGCTGCGGGCATGGCCGGGAAGATCGGGAATGATGAGCCGCGCGGTCCCTTTTAGCCTGGCCCACTGGTCCCGGAACGTATGATGAGACCCGCCGGCGCCGTGCAGAAACAGGATCGTGCGCGAACTCGACTTCATGGTGTCTTTGAAATAAACGACCTGATCCTTAACGTACATCTCTGGCATTTTCCGGCCCCCTCAGAATGTTGGTACGTTCCAAGTATATCCAATCTTCAGGCCGATTATCGCGCCAAGGTTTTTTAATGTTTTTGAAACCGGCGAACGGCATGAAAAAAGAAGTCACGCGCAGTTTGCGCGATTCCGCCGCAATCAGCGCGTGATTCACGTCGGCATAATTTTTCTGGTGATGGTTTTGGGATTCCGGTGACTGTTGCGCGTAAAGAAACGATTGACTCGACAACTTGCTGCGGTTGAACAGATAAACTCTTACAGTTCGCCTTGCCACTGCCGTTAATCCGGGAAGGACGGACGACCCATTATGATCCTCGTTGTTTAAACGTGCCCGGAGTTTTCCGCGCCTGGCGCGCGAAGCCCATCCGCAAGCAGATTGAAAACCTCGGACGCAGTAACAGACGGATGGTAGTTCTTTCTTTTGGAAAGGATGTAGGTTCTGGAAAGCTCATCCATAGCGCCAAAAACGATACGCCGCGCCACTCTGACATTCATATCTAAACGGAACAGCCCCGCTTCCTTGCCTTCTTCGATAATTCCGCTCAAGATGTCGAGATACTCAAAGAACTTAACAGGCGTATAGTCCTTCATGAACTTACTGCTCTGCCGAAGCTCTACCTGCAACACTTCAATCAGTCCCGCTTCGCCCTCCAGTAACTTCATGTGATTCTCTATATATGCTTTCAACTTATCCAGCGGGTTCGTGTATTCATTGACCTTCCTGCGCATTTCCACAACAATTTCGTCCATCTTCTCTTCGAACAGCGCGATCAGCAAGTCGTCCTTGCTCTTGAAATATATGTAAATCGTGCCGTCCGCCACGCCGGAAGCCCTGGCGATCTCTGACACCTTGGAGCCGAAAAAGCCTTTTTGAGAGAAAACCTCGATAGCCGCCTGGAGAATACGATTCCGTTTGTTTCCGGCGTAATCCGGATCTTTCTTTGGCATAACTTCCTCCGTAAAACTGAACGGCGATTCACAAAAAATACGGCAACGAGAACAATCTGTCAACAGTGTATAAAACACCGCACCCTGCGTCTGTCACATATAAGTTATCGGAAAAAATTTGAAAAAATTAAATCCGCAAGCGCCTGTTTTTCCGCTTCGGCTATTTTTTTTAAGAATATTTTGTAATATTTCCACAATTCCACCTCACACCCCGATCCGGTCCCTCGCATTTTTTGTCTCGGATCAGAGTGGCGTCAAGGTTATATCAGGATTTGAGGTGGCGGGAATTGACCGGAACGTCCTTTTTCAGTTCGTCGATAGTAAGGACAGCGGCGCTTCATCGCAATACGAAACGGCTTACAGACAAAGACGCATTACCTCGAGCGGATCTTCACAGGAAGCAAGAAGCTGTTCCACGGTTTCTTCTCCGGGCGGAACAACCGCTTCCGGGGCGATATCCGCCACCGGCGCCAGACAAAAGCGCCGGCTACGCATCGACTCGTGTGGAACAATCAACCCCTGCTCCGAAACAGCAGTGTCTCCCATTAAGATAATATCAACGTCGAGCCGCCTGGGTCCCCAACGCCCGGTCGGTAGCCGCCCCGCGCCAGTTTCCAGCCGCTTCGACAAAGCAAGAAGCTCCCAAGGCGACAGCGGCGTCTCTATCCGGACCGCGAGATTCAGAAACCAGGGTTGCCGGCTTCGACCGTGCGGCCTGCTTGCGTACAGAGGAGATATTGCCCGAACATGGGCTTCCAGTGAAAGAGCCTTAACCGCGTCGCGGATTATACGAACCCGGTGCCCAATGTTGCTTCCCAACAGAAGTACCGCGTCTGAAGCACCGCCCGGTTTCAGCTTTGCGGCTCCCCGGCCAAGCCTTGGCTTTTTACGCCTTTCACCGGCCAAGTCCCAAAACATCCGCCATATCATAAAGGCCAGGAGGTTTCCCCAAAATCCAATGCGCGGCGCGGACAGCCCCTCGCGCAAACGTGTCCCGGCTGTGCGCCCTGTGAGTGATTTCGAACCGCTCGCCAATACCGCCGAAAACAAGCGTGTGTTCCCCCACCACATCCCCGGAACGCATCGCGAATACGCCGATCTCCCGCTTGGTGCGCTCTCCCACCATCCCTTCCCGGCCATATACCCCAACTTCCTTCATTTCCCTGCCAAGGGCGGAAGCCACCACGTCGGCCAGCTTAACCGCCGTGCCGGAAGGCGCGTCTTTCTTGAATCGGTGATGAGTCTCGACAATCTCCACATCGTAGCCGTCACCGAGGATACGCGCGACATCGGCGGCCACCCGGAACATGAGATTTACGCCGATGCTCATGTTGGGGGATTGCACGACCGCGGTTTTACGCGCGGCAGCCCGTATCGCCTCCAACTGCTCACTTTTTATGCCGGTTGCCCCTATGACGATCGGTTTTCCTTTCGCCGCCGCGATCGCCGCGTTGAGGATCGAGCTTTCAGCGGCGGTAAAATCAATGACAACATCGGCAGCCGCGATTACCGCCTCCAAATCGTCGGAAAGGAAAACTCCCCGGCATCCCGTGCCCGCCGCCGCCATCTCCGCGCCGATAGACGGATGCCCTTTCGTCTCAACCGCGCCGGACAGCGTCAGACCATACGCCCCTTCCGAAAGAACAGAGAGGATCGCCTTTCCCATCCGCCCCATAGCGCCGCACACCACCACACCCGGCATAACATCGGCTCCTTACACGATTTTCAAACCGACAAGCGCTTTCGCCAGCGTCTTTCGGTTGGCTTCGGACATCTCGCATAACGGCATACGAAACTCTTCCTTTATCATTCCCATCATCGCGGCGGCGGTCTTGACCGGAATCGGGCTTGTCTCGATAAAGAGAGCCTGCATAAGCGGCCACAGGCGGAAGTGTATCTCGCGCGCGCGTTCGATATTTCCGGCAACACAGGCTTCGTAAATATCAGCCATTTCACGCGGCGCCACGTTTGACGTAACGGAAATAACACCCCTTGCTCCAAGCATCAGCATGGGGAAATACAAGGCGTCGTCGCCGGAGAGAAGACAAAAGTCCTTGGGCGTTGACCGGATAATCTCGCAGATCTGTGAAAGGTTCCCGGACGCTTCCTTCAAGCCGACGATATTTTTTATCTCGGCAAGCCGCGCCACCGTTTCGGCTGTCATGTTCACGCCCGTCCGGCCTGGCACGTTGTACAGGATGATAGGGATGTCCACTTCCCCGGCAATAGCTTTGTAGTGGTTGAAGAGCCCTTTCTGCGTGGGCTTGTTGTAGTACGGCGTGATAATGAGCGCCGCGTCCGCCCCCGACTTCCGCGCATAGCGCGTGAGGGTGACGGCTTCCTTCGTATTGTTCGACCCCGTACCGGCGATCACCGGAACCTTGCCTCGGGCCGCGTCTATCACAATATTAATTACCTTCTCGTGTTCCTCAAAGGAAAGGGTTGCCGACTCCCCGGTGGTTCCGCACGGGACAATGCCGCTGATTCCGTTGCGGATCTGAAACGCGACCAGCTTTCGGAGAGCCTGCGCGTCGAGCCGCCCGTTGCTAAACGGCGTAATGATTGCTGTGATAGCCCCCTTGAACATAGATCCCTCCCTGTAACCTTGCGTTAGTAGCTGTACGCTTCCTCAAACAGCTTGCCGTCGAAAACCCAGCTTGTGTCGCCTTCGAGGAACACCCGGCCGAAGTCTTTGGCCGTCGAGTCAAAATGCGCTTTTAGGATTTCCCCGCCACTTGTCCTTACGGTAACAGGAGACGCCGCGATCCCTTTTGCCGCCGCCAGGAGAGCGCAAGCCACAGCTCCGGTGCCGCACGCAAGCGTCTCTCCTTCAACCCCGCGCTCGTACGTGCGCACCCATAGCGTATCGCCACGCATTTGCGCAAAGTTGACGTTTGTTCCTTTCGGCGCGAAAACCTTGTGCGCGCGAATTCCGCGCCCGATTGCCTCAACATCAACCTTTGTCACGTCCGGAACAAAAAGCGCCGCGTGAGGAACACCGGTGTTGATGAAGGAATAAACGTATTTCTTCCCGGCAAGCGTGAGAGACCGGTCAAGCGCCGGTTCTTTTGGCCGCGTCATCTGCAGTTTCACGCGCCGCCCGGACACGGAAGCATGAATGGTTCCCGCAAGGGTTTCAAAAGACATCCGCGCCCCGGCAATTTTTCGGGAGAATACGAAACGGGCGGCACAGCGCCCGCCGTTGCCGCACATTTCGGCGCGAGAGCCATCGGCATTATAAAAGTCCCACCGGAAATCGGCTTTCTTTGATTCCTCAATGAGAATGAGGCCATCGGCGCCGGCTGACCTGGCGCGGTCGCACACCCTGGCGGTGAAAGCGGGGCGATCTATCCCATCCATGACGCCATCGCGATTGTCGATCAGAAGGAAATCGTTTCCGCTTCCGTTGAGCTTTGAGAACGGAATTGCCTTCCGCTTCATGTTGCAATCCTTTTCAGCCATGAAGGTTATGGTATCAAAACATCGCCGCCGGCGTCGCGGCATCAGCGTTATCTTTTTACGCCGCTTCCTTTAATGAACGACGCCACGCGCTCTTTCCTGAAAATATCGCGGATCGTCTCCCGCTCACGGACCACTTCGCAGCGGTTGCCCGACACCATCACCTCGGCGGCTCTCGGACGGCTGTTATAGTTCGAGGACATGGAAAAACCGTATGCTCCCGCGCCCATTACCGCAAGCAGGTCGCCCGCCTTGAACAGCGGCAGCACCCGATCCTTTGCGAGAAAATCGCTGGACTCGCAGATAGGGCCCACCACATCCGCCGTCACGCGCCTCGCGGGCGCTTTTCCGACCGGAAGAATCGCGTGGTAGGAACCATACATCGCCGGGCGAGCCAGATCGTTCATAGCCGCGTCAACGATGAAAAACCAGCGCTCCTTCTTTCCGCTGTCCGGCGAAGCTTTTTTCGTGTAAAGCACCTCTGCCACGAGCGCGCCGGCGTTTGCGACAAGAACACGCCCCGGTTCCAGAATCAGCGTTATATCCAGCCCCTGGAATACGCTTGCCACCACTTTTGCGTACTCTTTCGGGGACGGCGGGGATTCGTCGTTGTATCTGATCCCAAGCCCGCCTCCGATGTCCACATACCGGATGGGCATCCCCTTGGCCAACAGCTTGTCCACAAGCCGCCGAACCCTTTTCGCCGCGTCCACGAAAGGCGAAAGCTCCGTAAGCTGCGAACCGATATGGCAATCGACGCCGACCACTTCGAGACCCGGCTGCCGGGCAGCCCATTCGTAATCCTCTACCGCCTGCCGGATGTTGATACCGAACTTGTTCTTTTTAAGTCCCGTTGAAATGTACGGGTGTGTCTTGGGATCGACATCCGGGTTTACGCGGATCGAGATCGGGGCGCGCTTGCGCATCCGCCGCGCAATAACGTTGATCCGTTCGAGTTCCTCGCGTGACTCCACGTTGAACATGAGAATCCCGCGCCTCAACGCCTCCTCTATCTCCGGAACGCTTTTCCCAACCCCGGAGTAAACAATCTTTTTGGGAGAAACGCCGGCGGCAATCGCGCGCGCAAGTTCCCCGCCGGAAACAATATCGGCGCCGCTGCCAAGCCGTGCGAACGTCCGGACGACAGAGCCATTGGAGTTGGCTTTCATCGAATAACAAACAATATGGGGAATAGACGAGAAAGCCTCGTCGAACACCTTGAAGTGGCGCTCAAGCGTTGCGTGGCTGTAAACGTAAACGGGAGTCCCCATCTGACGCGCAATTTCCTCAAGAGGGTACTCCTCGCAGCAGAGCTTGCCTTGACGATTCACGGCAAAATGATGCATATCTTCACCTCGACAAAGCTATATCTTGCCAGGCGGCTGCCAAAGCGCGAAACGCCGCGCGCGGCTCGGGGCTGGCCTTCCTGCCACACCCAGCCTGCAAAACAAGCAGGGTAGTCACCAAAAGCGCCGCTAATACCCGTCTCGTCATTTCTTATGCCGCTCCTTGTCCTCTGGCATCTCTAATGCTTGATAAGTTTTTCCAGGATAGCCATCTGAATGTGCATCCGGTTCTCCGCCTCGTCGAAAACAACCGACCTTGGTCCTTCGATCACCTCTTCCGTGATTTCTTCTCCGCGATGGGCCGGCAGACAATGCATCACTATCGCGCTACGGGAGGCGCACCTCAGCAACTCCGCGTCGATCCGGTAATCCTTGAAGGCAGCCAGGCGTCTTTTTCTTTCGGATTCCTGCCCCATGCTCATCCAGACATCCGTGTACAGCACATCGGCGTTTTCGGCGGCCTCCCGCGGATCGCGCACGATCCGCACATCGCCGCGCCCAACGGCTTCCGCCTCTTTGACTATTACGGCGTTTGGCTCGTAACCGGGCGGGCACGCAACGATAAACCTGAATCCGAGGACGTGAGCCGCCTCTACCCACGAGTTGGCCACATTGTTGCCGTCTCCGATGAACGCCACCCGCATCTTCCGCAAATCTTTGCCGTGCTCTTTCGCCGTCATCAGGTCGGCCAGTATCTGGCAGGGGTGATGGTCGTCGGTCAAGCCGTTCACCACCGGAACGGATGCCGCTTCAGCCAGTTCCGTCGCAATGGTATGCGCAAAGGTCCGGATCATCACGGCGTCAACGTACCTCGACAAAACTCGCGCGGTATCGCGGATCGGTTCGCCGCGTCCTATCTGGGTGTCTTCCGGCGACATAAAGATGGCATGGCCTCCGAGCCGATGCATCCCGGCCTCAAACGAAACGCGTGTCCGGGTGGACGCCTTCTGGAAGATCATGGCCAAAGATTTGCCGGCCAGCGGCCTTGGCGCGTTCTTCTTGCGGCCGCGCCGCTTCCAGTCAGATCCGGAAGAGATCAAAGACAGGATCTCCCGGTCTTTCAGGTCCAATATTCTAAGCAGATCTTTCTTCATCGGACGCCTCCTTAAACCATAGCCTTGGCGAGTATGGAAAGACCCTTATCAATCTCCTCGTCCGTCACTATAAGGGGAGGAAGGAACCGAAGGACATTACTGCCGGCCGAATTTATCACCAGCCCCGCCTCCAGGCACCTTGCCACGATCGGCTTCGTCTCGACTTTCATCTCCACCCCTATCATCAGCCCGGCTCCCCTGATCTCGACCACATCTTCGATACCGGCGGCAATGCCTTTGAGTCCATCCACAAAGCGCCGCCCTTTCCGGTCAACCGACTCAAGAAATCCGGGCGAAAGAATCTGGTCCAGCACCACCAGGGAAGCCGCGCAGCAGACGGGGTTCCCGCCGAATGTGCTTCCATGGCTTCCCGGCCCGAACGCTTCCGCGACCTCTTCCCGCGCCACCAGCGCGCCCAGCGGCAAACCGTTGGCCAGCCCCTTGGCCAGCGTGACTACGTCCGGCTTGATCCCGTACCGCTCCGACGCCAAAAACGTTCCGGTGCGCCCCATCCCCGTCTGGATTTCATCAACAACCAGCAGCGTTCCGGTCTCCCGGCAAAGCGCCTCGGCCTTCTTCAGGAATCCATCCGGAAACACCCTGACGCCGCTTTCCCCTTGTATCGGTTCAACCAGGAAGGCGCCGACGCCGGCTTCGAGCGTTTCTTTAAGGGCGTCGAAATCCCCAAACGGCACAATCACGAACCCCGGAAGCATCGGCTCGAATCCCTCGTGAAACTTCGGCTGCCCGGTAGCCGAAAGACCGCCGTACGTCCGGCCGTGGAACGACCCGGCGAGAACGGCGATGGTGTGCGGTTTTTCCGGCTTACGCAGGCGCGACCACTTCCGCGCCAGCTTGATCGCCGCCTCGTTTGCCTCGGTGCCGCTGTTGCAGAAAAAAACCTTGCCGCCAATCGTAGCCTTCGAAAGCCGCTCCCCTAAAGACGCCTGCGTCCGCGTATGAAAAAGGTTGGATACGTGGAGCAGCTTGCCTGCCTGCTCCGTAATCGCCTGCGTGACCGCCGGATGCGCATGCCCCAACACCGCGACCGCTATCCCGCCGAGGAAATCAAGGTACTCCTTCCCCGTGTCGTCATACAGCCGGCACCCTTCGCCACGTACAAACGTCACATTGCTGCGGGCATAATTTTTCATCTGATACTTCTCTGTGAGTTTGATTCCTTCTCCTGCTTTTATCTCATTCAAGCCCCTTATCCCTCCTTAAACGATTTCCGTCCCAACACCCGCGTCCGTGAATATTTCCAGCAAGACGCTATGCGGAATTCTGCCGTCGACAATGTGAACTTTCCGCACGCCTTTGCGCAGCGCCGTCAGCCCGCATTTCACCTTTGGGATCATCCCTCCGGTGATCTTCCCGGTCTGGATCGCCTCGCTTGCGGCATCTTCCGTCATTGTTGAAATACGCTTGCCGTCGCCGTCGAGCACTCCGGACACATCGGTAAGGAGAATGAACTTCTCCGCGTTCACAGCCGCCGCAACCTCGGCCGCCGCCGTATCGCCGTTGATATTGTACGCTTCGCCTTCCTCTCCTACGCCGATAGGCGCGATGATCGGAACAAAACCGTCGGCTTTAAGCGCCTTCAGTATTTCCGGGGCCACTTGCACAACCTCCCCGACGAGTCCCAGGTCAAGCGCCTCGCCGGTAGCGCGGCTCTTCGCCTCGATCTTGCGGGCGCGGATCAGTCCGCCGTCCTTGCCACAAAGCCCCACGGCTTTCCCGCCGATCCGGTTGATATACGCCGTGATCTGCTTGTTCACCGTGCCGCCCAGGACCATCTCCACCACTTCCATGGCCTCGGGCGAGGTCACCCGCAGCCCTTCCTTGCGTTCGGTGGAAATATTGAGTCTTGCAAGCATGCGGTCTATCTGCGGCCCGCCGCCATGAACCACCACGGGATGAATGCCAACATGCTGGAGCAATACGACATCCTCGGCAAACGAGGCCATTCGCGCCTCGTCCACCATAGCCGCCCCGCCGTACTTAACCACAACCGTCTTTCCGGCAAACTCGCGTATATACGGCAGCGCCTCAATCAGCGTCTCGGCTTTGTGAATATACTCTTCCATCCCGGCCATGCGGGTTCCCCCCCCTTACAGTATGTAGCGGCTCAAATCCGCGTCCTTTACCACGCCGGCCAGCCGGTCCTCCACGTACCCTCTGGTAACGACGACCTCCGCCCCTTCCATTTCGGGCGCGACAAACAGCAGTTCGTCGAGCAGCCGTTCCATTACCGTGTGCAGACGACGCGCGCCTATGTTCTCGGCGCGCTCATTCACTTCAGCCGCCATCTCCGCGATGCGCTCCACAGCTTCGGGAGCAAAGGAAAGACGCACTCCCTCGCTGGCAAGCATGGCCTCATACTGCCGCGTCAACGCGCCATGCGGTTCCGTAAGAATTCTCACGAAGTCAGCCTTCGTGAGGGAGTTCAGCTCCACCCGGATAGGAAAGCGCCCCTGCAACTCCGGGATGAGGTCTGACGGTTTCACCGTATGGAACGCTCCCGCCGCGATGAACAGGATATAGTCGGTTCGGACCACCCCGTACTTCGTGTTAACAGTGGAGCCTTCCACAATCGGAAGCAGGTCTCGCTGCACGCCCTGCCGCGATACATCAGGCCCGTGATGGGAGTCTCTCCCGGCGATCTTGTCTATCTCGTCGAGAAAAACAATGCCGGACTGCTCCGTCCGTTCCACGGCAAGCTGCTTTACCCGGTCCATGTCGATCCGCCGGGCCGCCTCCTCCTGCTCCAGATAGCGCACGGCATCCGGAACCCTCATCTTCTTGCGTCGCGTTCGCTTCGGAAGAAAACCGGACAGCATCTCCCGGATGTTACTGTCTATCCCGCTTTGCCCGCCGTCTGACAGAGGACCTATCTCCAGGATGGGAAGCGACGCCTCCCGCACTTCGACATCCACCGTGCGATCATCAAGCTTTCCCTCCCGAAGCATGGCGCGAAACCGTTCCCGCGTATCTGATGTCCCCTCGCGGTTCCCCGCCGCATCCTCCTCGGAAGCCGAACTTCTGACCAGAGGCATTGGAAGCAGAAGGTCGAGAATGCGCTCCTCGGCATCGGCCTTCGCCCGATCTCCCACCTTCTCCATCTCTTCCTGCCTGATCATGTGGACGGCAATCTCGACAAGATCTCTGATGATAGATTCGACATCGCGCCCCACGTAGCCTACTTCGGTGAATTTCGACGCCTCCACCTTGACGAAGGGAGCCTGCGCAAGCTTTGCCAACCGCCTTGCCACCTCGGTCTTCCCAACACCGGTAGGGCCCACCATGATGATATTTTTTGGAACAATCTCTTCCCTAAGCTCCGGCGGCGCCTGCTGGCGCCTCCACCGGTTCCGTAACGCGATGGCCACCGCTCTCTTTGCTTCGCTTTGTCCCACGATGTAACGATCCAGTTCCGCGACAATCTCACGAGGAATCAGCCGACCGGCTACGGCGATGTCTTTAGCTTCCGTGGTCATGGCGACATAACCTCATCGGATACGATGGATTCGTTGGTAAACACACAGATCTCGGAGGCAATGCGCACCGCTTCTCGCGCAATCTCAATGGCGGGAAGATCAGTGTGAAGAAGCAACGCGCGCGCCGCCGCCAAAGCAAAAGAGCCGCCCGAACCGATTCCGATAACCCCGTCATCCGGCTCCACCACATCACCAGAGCCGGAGAGCAAAATGGTGTCTTTGCCGTCGGAAACAACCATCAATGCCTCCAGGCGGCGAAGCACCCGGTCCGCGCGCCAATCCTTTGCCAGTTCAACCGCGGCCCTCCGGAGATTCCCGTTGAACTCGGACAGTTTCGCCTCGAACTTCTCAAACAGGGTAAAAGCGTCGGCGGTGCTTCCCGCGAATCCGGCCAGGACTGTCCCATTATTGAGACGGCGTATTTTTTTTGCCGTTTTCTTCATAACCGTGTTTCCCATCGTCACCTGTCCGTCCCCCGCAAGCGCCACACGCCCGCCCCGCGAGACAGCCACCACAGTCGTTCCATCAAACGGCGTCATTTCTCTTTACGCCCTTTCCCGCCGCCCGCTTCGGATTTTGCCAACGGGTGCGCTTTCTCATACATTCCAACCAGATGTGACACATCCACCCGCGCGTATCTCTGCGTCGTGGACAGAGAGGCGTGCCCCAGCATTTCCTGGATCGCGCGCAAATCCGCCCCCGATTCAAGAAGATGGGTCGCGAACGAGTGACGCATACCATGCGGGGACAAACGCCTGTTCACTCCTTTGCTTTTGCCCACCGCATCCTTCAGTATCCGGGCCACACTGCGCGCCGAAATTCCGGCGCCGGACTTAAAGCCCACTTTCCCACGCCGGTTCAGGAAAAGCGGTTCATCAATGCCGCTTTGAAATTCGGCGCCGACGGCCACTGGCCGGACATCGAGGTATTCTCGTAGCGCGCAAAGCGCCTTTTCCCCGACGGGGACAATGCGCACTTTCCTCCCTTTGCCTGTTACGCGCACGGTCCCGCTCTCCATGGATACGTCGCGCATACGAAGCGAAACAAGTTCTCCAACACGCAGCCCAGAGGAGTACAGCAACTCCAGGATCGCCGCGTTTCGCTTCGCTGCCGGGTCATCCGCCGGAAGGGAGGATAAAAATCCTGTCATCTCGTCCACCGGCAAAAACTCCGGCAGCCGCATAGACCGGCGCGGACCAGAAAGCCCGGAGGCGGGATTTGCCCGCGCCTCTCCTATCGAGACCAGAAAAGAAAAAAATGTACGGATAGCGGAGAGCCGCCGCGCGACCGAAGAAGATTCATACCCTTCCATCGACGAAGACAAAAAGCGTCTCACGTCGGCCGTGGTAACGGACACCCAGCCGCCATCTTCAGGGTCCTTTCCGGTGGTCTCCACAAGATGCTTTCGCAGGTCGCTGATTTCCCGAAGATAGGCGCGAACGGTCTCCTTCGACGCGTTCAGCTCCGCATCGAGGTACTTACCGAACCGGTTGAGGGCCCCCTCGTCCACTTTTATCTTTCCCCTTAAAGAGAAAAGAGCTTTTTACCACTACTTAAGCGGGAATTCAAGAAAGGCGCGCCCTGGAGAAGCGGCGTAAACGAAAACCATCAACCAAGCGTTGCCGCGAATTTCTTTGCCGCATCGAGAGCGATCTCTATTTTACGCTCTTTCCGGTCCCGTTTCTTGCGAAGGAAAACCTCTGGAAGCAGTCCGTAATTTGCGTTCATCGGCTGCGGCCTCCCTGAACCGGGGGTCGTGATATGGGCCATAAGCGCGCCAACGATGGACTCCGGCGGAAAGGGACGCGGCTCCCGTCCCAAAGCGCGGTCCGCCGCGGCTATCCCGACAACGAGCCCGGAGGCAATCGACTCCACGTAGCCTTCCACGCCGGTAATCTGCCCGGCGAAGAAGAGGCCAGGGCGGTCCCGCAGTTCCATCCAGGGGGTAAGATGACGACGGGCGTCGATAAAGCTGTTACGGTGAACAGAGCCGTATCGCAAAAATTCGGCGTCTTTTAGTCCGGGAATCATCGAAAACACCTTCTTTTGTTCCGGCCACGTCATCCGCGTCTGGAAACCAACGAGGTTGTACATGGCGCCTTCCCGGTTCTCCTTGCGAAGCTGCACCACGGCATGCGGAATCTTCCCTGTCTTTGGATCGGGCAACCCCACCGGCCGCAAAGGACCAAAGAGCAGCGTCTCGTGACCGCGGCTGGCGATCTCCTCCACCGGCATACACCCTTCAAAGTACCTGGGCTCCTCAAAATCGCGCAAAGGCACCGTTTTTGCCGATAAAAGCGCCTCCAGAAACGCGGCGTACCGTTCCCGGTCCATAGGCAGGTTCAGGTAGTCGCCGGTACCGGCGTCGTACCGATCCGCCACATACCCGCTGCCCGCGTCGATAGTTGACGCATCGACTATCGGTGAAATGGCGTCGTAGAAATAGAAGCTCTCTTCCCCAATCAGAGAACGGATGGCCGAGGCGATGGAAGGCGTTGCCAGCGGACCGCAAGCCAGAACGACGATCGGCGCGTCCGGGATTTCCGTCACTTCCTTATTGATGATCCGGATCTTGGGGCAAGAGCGCGCGGCCTCCGTTACCCCCTTTGCGAACAGTTCGCGGTCAACCGCCAACGCCTTGCCGGCGGGAACTCTTGTAGCGCTTGCGATAGGAAGCAGGGCCGATCCCAGAATCCGCAGCTCCTCCTTCAGCAATCCTTTTCCAGAACTGATTTCTTCCGAACCAAGGGAGTTGCTGCAGATCAGTTCCGCAAACCAGCCGGTTCTGTGCGCCTCCGTCATCTTCTGGTCCCGCATCTCGAAAAGATCGACACTTATGCCGACGCGCGCAAGACGCAAGGAAGCCTCGGAGCCGGCAAGCCCCGCTCCCACGACAACCGCCCGCAACCTCTCAGGCAACTTCGACCTTCCCGGAAGGCTCCTTCACCGGAACGGGGAGGAAAACGGAGAAAACGCTTCCTTGCCCAACATGCGAGCGCGCCTCGATGAAACCTTTGTGGTGATGCACGATTCGTTGAGAAATCGGAAGTCCAAACCCTGTGCCTCCCTCCTTAGTCGTAAAGAAAGGAGTGAAGATCTTCGACATGTTCTGTGGGTCAACCCCCGGACCGGAGTCAATGATTGACAAGACGGCGTACAGGACGCCGTGACGGAACTGTTCGAAAGCGTCCACTATGATACGTCCTCCTGGCGGCGTGGACTGGACCGCATTCCGAAGCAGGTTCCATACAACCTGCTTCAGTTGTTCGGCGTCGCCTTCAACCTCCAGTTCCTTCGCCGTATGGTCCTCGATCAGCAGGTTTTTCTCGCGCCCTTCCCCGGACCGCACCGCCTCAACTATCTCCCTTAGAAGCGAGGTCAGACGCACCCGCGTTACGGTGCGAATATTAGCCTTGGAGTAAGAAAGGAATTCCGAGATCAGGTTGTTCAGCCGCTTGCTCTCCTGCTCTATGATCTCCAGCAACGTGGTCGAGTCGCCCGGAACTTCGCCCGACTCACGAAGCAATTGCGATGAACCGGCAATCGAGGCAAGCGGGTTCCGGATCTCGTGCGCCAGTTCAGCCGCCATTTCGCCCATCCCCGCCAGCCGGTCGGCAACCCTCACCCGCTCCTCCATCCGCTTGATTGGCGACAGATCTTGAAATATCACAACGCGCCCAATGATGTTGCCATACGGATCTTTCATCTGGGAGGAGGAGAATCCCAGGAATATCTCCGTGCCGTCCGGACGGACAAAATGAACTTCGGGACGCACCGCGGCCGAACCCTCATACCGAAACTGTTCCGCGTCCTCGTCGATGCCGCCCAACACCTCCCGCAGCGGCCTGCCGATAAATTCCCCCGATGGTTTGCCGAGTATGAGACACGCCGAATCGTTGTTAAGAGTGATCGTGCCCGAAAGGTCGGTGGTCAGGATGCCGGAGGGGATGTTGTCGATTACGTTCTTGTGGAACATCTCCAGGTTTCTGATCACGTCATCCCGCACCTGCAGCCGCTCCATGCCCTTGCGGATGTCCTCCCCCAAGAGCCCCGACAACCCCCCTGTCAGGAAAAAGCCCGCTGAGTGGATCACAACAGTCCGAAGAAACCTCGGCAGCGGGATAACGGCATTCCCGTAACCAGGGAGAACAAAAACCCCCTTCATCTGCAAATATACGAGCATCGCGTAGCCGGCGGAGGAAAGCATCGCCCATACCATAGCGCCCTTCATGTACCGTTCGAGACTGCCAAGCAAAATAATGATGACGTACATAAAGGAAAATACGCTGTCAACGCCGCCGGTGGCGAATACCAGGATTGAAATGAATACCACATCGACCAGCGCCTGTATGTATGACGCGGCGGAAGGGAAATACGCCCGGCCCCACGCGGCATACCGCACAAGGAGCCAGCCGTAGGAAATCAAAACCGCAAAATAGAGATACCGAAACTCTATCGAAAGCAGCAGTTCCGGCGCTCGGAACTGCACCGACACGACCGAAGCCAGCAGGGCAAAACTTATTCCCGAACGGACTAAAAGAAAATTGCGCCCAACTACCTCCTGATCTTCCTTCTTTAAATCAGACAACCATTAACCTCCGACAACCCCCGCCAGCTTGAATATAGGCAGATACATCGCGATGACCAGTCCGCCGATGACCACGCCCAAAAAGACCATCAACATCGGTTCAAGCAGCGCTGTCAGAGCGTCTACAGCCGCGTCAACTTCATCGTCGTAGAAATCGGCAATCTTGTTGAGCATGACATCGAGAGCACCGGTCGCTTCGCCTACGGCCACCATTTGGGTCACCATGGGCGGAAAAACAGCGCTTTCCATAAGCGGCTCCGCGATTGTCTTTCCCTCGCTGATGCTTCCGCGGGCCTTCATGATAGCCTCTTCGACAACCTTGTTTCCGGCCGTCCTGGAAACGATATCCATTGATTCGAGAATTGGAACGCCGCTGCTTATCATCGTCCCGAGAGTCCGGGAGAAACGCGCAACGGCAATGCGCTGGATTAGCGGTCCTACAACCGGAAGTTTAAGAAGAAGCCGATCCCAGTTCTTGCGTCCGCCCTCCTGCGAAATGTACCACTTGAAAATCGCTCCGACCGCAAATATACCGATCACGATAGCCAGGAAGTATTTACGCATTGCTTCGCTGAGTTTCATCACGAATTTGGTGGCAACCGGAAGCTCTCCGCCAAAGTCTGTGAACATCTCCGCGAATATCGGAATGACGTATACGAGAAGAACGACCGTGACAACCACGGCGACCCCTACAATCGTGGCGGGGTAAACCATCGCTCCCTTGATTCTCTTTGCCAGCTTCATTGCTTTCTCTATGTGCTCGGCCAGACGGGAAAGAATCGTGTCGAGAATACCGCCCACCTCGCCGGCTGCCACCAGGTTGACAAACAACGCGTCAAACACCTTCGGATGCTTTCCGAGGGCGTCCGCAAACGTGGACCCGCCTTCCACATCTTCCTTGACCTTTCCCAGGATCTTCTTGAACGTGGCGTTATCCTGCTGGGATGACAAAATGTCGAGGCACTGGACAAGCGGAAGCCCGGCGTCAATCATTGTGGCAAACTGACGGGTAAATATGGCCAGTTCCTTATGGGAGACCTTCTTCTCTCCAAAGTTAAAGCCAATGTTTATATCCATCGCCTTTTTCTTGATGCTAACAGGCGCGATGTGTTCCCGACGCATATACGCGAGGACGAACTCCTCGTGAGGCGCATCCATTTCTCCGGATACCTTCGCCCCTCCCCGGTTCTTGCCTTCCCACACGTACTTTGCCATTTTGCCCTCCGTCCCTTGAAAGGGAAGCGTTACTGTTTGCGTCCCGCCTGAGCGCCTTGTTGCTGCATCGCGGCAATCAGATTCCGGAGTTCGTCCGGATCACTGCTGCGCCCCACGGCGTCGTCGAGCGAGATCTCGCGCCGCTGCAGCGCGGCGACGAGGGACTGATTCATCGTCTGCATACCAAACTTGTTTTGTCCTACCTGCATCTGCGAATAGATCTGGTGGATCTTCTCCTCGCGGATCAGGTTCCTGATAGCCGGATTCGGTATCATCACTTCGACCGCCAGCGTCCGTCCTTTGCCGCTGACCCGCGGTATGAGGATTTGCGAGACAACTCCCTCCAGCACAAGAGAAAGCTGCGCGCGAATCTGTGGCTGCTGGTACGGCGGGAACACGTCAAGAATACGGTTGATTGTCTGAACACACGAATTGGTATGCAGCGTCGCAAATACGAGATGGCCAGTCTCGGCGACCGTAAGAGCCGCTTCAATCGTTTCAAGATCGCGCATCTCGCCGATAAGGACAATGTCGGGGTCCTGGCGAAGGATATATTTAAGCGCCTTTTTGAAAGTTTGCGTGTCGGCATTGACTTCGCGCTGATTCACCAGACATTTCTTGTGCGGGTGCAGGTACTCTATCGGGTCCTCGATGGTGATGATATGTTCCGGCCGCTCGCCGTTTACCTTGTCGATCATGGCGGCAAGAGTTGTCGATTTGCCGGAGCCGGTCGGGCCGGTAACCAGCACCAGACCGCGCGGCTTTTTGCAGAGATCTTTGAGCACCTGCGGAAGCCCCAGTTCATCGAAGGGCCTGACGCGGAACGGAATGGTTCGAAACGCTCCGGCGCACGCTCCGCGTTGCATGTAGATATTGGCCCTAAAGCGGCTTAACCCCTTTACGCCAAACGAGAGGTCGAGCTCCAGTTCTTCCTCAAACCTCTGTTTTTGCGCTTCGGTAAGGATGCTGTAGCAAAGTCGCTTGGTGTCCTGCGGCAGGAATGGATCATATGGAAGCTGCGTGAGGATGCCGTCGACACGGATTGTCGGAGAAATGCCCGTGGTAATGTGGAGGTCCGACGCCCCCCTTTCGTACATCTGGCTGAGCAATTCCTGCATGGTGACCATGGATAGCTCTCCCCTGTATCTCTATCAATCTGGAGCGGTTACGCGCAATACTTCTTCCAGTGTTGTAACGCCCTCCTCCAGCTTCGAAAGACCCGACTGCCGTAACGTCTTCATGCCAAGACGTATCGCCTCTCTCTTGATATCGAGGGCGGACCCGCCGCGCAGCACGAGTTCCTTGATCTCTTCCTTGATCGTCAATATCTCGTACAACGCCACACGGCCGCGGAAGCCGGTGCCGTTGCATTCGTCGCAGCCCTTTCCTTTCATCGTCTTCGCTTTCTTGATCTGCTCCGGGCTCATGCCGGCGTCGGACAAAGCTTTTTGAGACACCTGGACCTCTTCGCGACACTTCCCGCACACCCGGCGGGCAAGTCGCTGCGCGATGATAAGGTTGAGAGAAGACGATACAAGAAACGGCTCTATCCCCATGTTGAGAAGCCGGGTGACCGTGCTGGGCGCATCGTTGGTGTGAAGCGTGGACAGAACGAGATGCCCGGTAAGCGACGCCTTTATGGCAATCTCCGCCGTCTCGTAGTCGCGGATTTCGCCCACCATTATGATGTCCGGGTCCTGTCTCAAGAAAGAACGCAGCGCCGAAGAAAAGGTCAGGCCGATATCTTCCTTCATCTGCACCTGGTTGATGCCGGCAAAGTTGTACTCAACCGGATCTTCGGCCGTGGAGATGTTATCCGTCGTCTTGTTGAGGTCGCTCAAGGCCGAGTACAACGTGGTGGTCTTGCCCGAACCGGTGGGACCCGTAACCAGAACCATCCCGTACGGACGATGGATCGCGTCCATGAAGTCGGTCAGTTGGTGAGACTCAAACCCCAGCTTTTCCATATCAAGCTGCAGGTTCGATTTGTCCAAAAGACGCAAAACGATCTTCTCGCCATAGATGGTAGGAAGCACGGAGACGCGGAAGTCCATCTCGCTACCCTTCCCCATCTTCATTTTGATACGGCCGTCCTGAGGTAGCCGCCGCTCCGCGATATCCAGCGACGACATGATCTTCAAGCGGGACGAGAGAGCATTGCGCAATTTCAAAGGCGGGCGCATTACTTCGTAAAGAACGCCGTCGATACGATAGCGAACCCGGAACTCTTTCTCATAAGGCTCGACATGGATATCCGAAGCGCGTCGTTTTATAGCTTCGGTAAGTAGATAGTTCGCCAGTTTGACGACCGGCGCGTCGTCCGCAACACGCTCGAGATCGGCAACCGAATCAAGCATGTCATCATGGACAACCTCGAGATCTTCGTCGAACTCGGATATGAGTTCCTTGAATTCCATCGAGCGATCAAAGAACTTGTTGATTACCGCGGTGATTTCGCTCTCTGAGGCAAGCACGAGTTCCACGGAATACCCGGTCTTGAACCCGATCTCGTCCATAACCGACATACTTGCCATATCGGGGATGGCTACTATCAACTTGGCGCCGACACGGTTTATCGGCAAAGCAAGGTACTTTTGCACCATCTCTTCCGGAAGCAGCCGTACTACATCCGGGTTGATGTCGTACTTTGAAAGCTCCACAACCGGAAGACCAAATTGCCTGCCAAGGAAAGAAAGAAGCGTCTCTTCTTTGATATAGCCAGCTTTCACCAAGACTGCGCCAATACGCTCTTTGGTATTTCTCTGAGTATCGAGAGCATTTCGGAGCTGCTCAGCAGTAAGCAGGTTTCCCTTAAGAAGCATCTCCCCTATTTTCGCAACAGCGGTTGACATCTCAGGCAATCACCTCCGATTCTTAGGAAATCCCATAGAACTTATCATGTTTTTCAAGCTTTTGTCAGCAAACGATAGAAACAGCTCTCCTCCAGGACTCTTTCCTGTCCAAAGCGCAAAACTCCTTGCAGCCTGACACGCCAGCATCGGAAGTCCATCCATCGAGGGTATCCCGCGAGCGCGGAGTTTGCGTACAATAGATGTTCCTTTGGCGCGATAAACAAGATCGGCAAAGTAAGTGTTTTTCTTTACTGTTTTGCACGGAAAATCGCTCCACTCCTCAACCAGTCCCCGTGGGGTGCATTGAACTATCAGGTCGGCATCGCGAAACGCTTCCTCAAGCGACCCCGCGTCGATGCCTCCGGTTGAGAAACTGGTCGATGGAACACAACGGGAAAGGGTCCGCGCGACATCATCCGCGCGCTTAAGGCTCCGGTTCAAAAGGATAATCTTACAAGCGCCAGCTTTGCCCAAAGCGAAAGCAACCCCTCTTGCGGCGCCGCCGGCCCCGATCAGGACGACATTCGAGTGCTTCCGTCCCCACCCACGCATTGCGAGAGCATCCAAGAACCCTTCGCCATCTGTGTTTTCCGCGAAAAGCCTGCCATCCCGGACAACAAGAGTGTTTGCCGCCCCGCACGCCTCGACCACCTCCGACCTCGTATCGGAAAGCGCGGCAGCCTCTTCTTTAAAGGGGATGGTCACGTTCCCTCCGAGGAAATTCGACTCCCGGACTATGCGCAGAAACGTGCGCAAACGCCCTTTTTGCAGCTCCACAGGAATATAAACAAGAGGCAATCCGAGACGGAAAATGACTCCATTATGCATGGCGGGACTCAAAGAGTGCTTTATCGGGTGCCCAACGACAAAAAGCAGGGAAACACTCAATTTCGCAACTCCAGATTCCAATAAGTGAAATCCACGACATTGAGGAAAGGCATCCACTCCTTATGGATCTGGCCGCGGAAAGAAAAGGCGTATTCCGGGGACCAGCGAGGAGCGGCAGGTCGGGATATAAGCCGCATCCCCGCCTGCTCCGGCGGATTACCTCCCTTCGTTTTGTTGCATGGCAGGCAGCTGCAAACGATATTCTCCCAGGAGGTCTTGCCGCCCCTGGACCTGGGAATCACATGGTCCAGATTCAGTTCGCTGCTTGGGAAGGCGCGACCGCAATACTGGCAGGTATTGCCGTCACGGATGAAGACATTCCGGCGGCTGAACCTGATTGCGCGCCGTGGAACACGGTCGTAGGCAACGAGAACCAGCACCCTCGGAATTCTTATCGAGCGCCCGACAAGCCCAACGCGCCCATCCCCTTCGGAAGCGGACAGAACGCTCCAGGAAGGATAGTCGAACAATTCATACTGCTCGTTGATAGCCTTGGCAAGTCCGGCGTAAAGAAGGCAAAAAGCGCGGCGCACAGAGGTTATGTGAACAGGGAAGAAAGCGCGATTCAAAACAAGAACGCTGGAGTTCAGCATTGTAGGAACCCGCGACGCGTAATGCTTCTCACTCTACCCGTCACGCCCGGAACGGTCAATCATCTTTGAAAACTCTTTCAGAAGGGTCTTTTTGCCATGTAGCGCGTTTTTTTGAACAAGTTTTTCCGCAAGGGCGGGGTCGCGCTTCCTGAAAGCCTCCAGAATCTCTTTATGCTGCTCTACCGATCCTTCCATTTTTCCCGGAACAGCCAGGATCACGCGGTATCGCTGAAACTGCGCCGTCATCGTCCGGACGATCTGCTGCAGCCGGTCATTTCCGGCGGTATGCAGGAATATATCGCGGAATTCATTATGAAGATCCACTACTTTACGGAAATCCTTCTTTGCCAGAGCCGCATTCATCATCTTGTTGATTGCGTCCATCCGGTCGATCTCATCCTCTGTAAGCGTCATCGTCGCCAGACGCGCGGCATACCCTTCCAGAATCGCTTTGAGGTCATAGAAGTTCGAGATGTCTTGAGCCGAAAAGGACGCGACTATCGCCCCTTTGCGCGGCTGAACAGTGATGAATCCCTCGGTCTCAAGCTGCCGAAACGCTTCCCGGATTGGCGTCCGGCTGATTCCGAACCGTTCGGCAAACTCCGTCTCGGCAATGCGGGAGCCTGGTTTGAGCTGCCCGTTGGTGATGGCGCTTCTTATCGTGGAAACGATTCGTTCCCGCAGAGTCTGGTGGCTATCTATATGTATCTTGTGTCTCCGCAAAGCGCCCTCGCAAAGATTGCGAATTCTTCAATGCATACAGTATACAAAAAGCAAACGCCAAAAGCTTGTCTTACCACCGCTGCCGCCTTGCCTTCATTTCCCACATAAGATATTTTTTCAAAATGAACTGGACGATCCATTCCACGGTCCATTATCCAATGCTGGCGCTGGACGAGACGATTCGTACGCTGCGCGAAAACAGCGTGGGACCGGAGATCTACTTCTCCGGCGCCGTCCTCGACGAACTGAAACTTGAGGAAGCGGAGCGGGCGGCAACCGCCCTGCGGGACGCCGGGATTTCTTCGCTAACCTTCCATGCCCCATTCCACGATCTGTGGCCCGGCGCGCGCGACGAGGAAATTCGCCGCCTCGCGGTCCGGCGCTTGAAGCAGGCGATCTCCCTCGCCCCGCTCTTTCGGCCCGCCGGCATTGTGGTCCACGGGGGGTATTTCGGGTGGCTGTTCGATTTCCGTTCGGATGAGTGGTTCGAATCCGCAAAGCGGTCGTTCAGCGAACTTGCGGAAGCCGCGGAAAAGGCGGATACGCGCCTGTTTGCGGAAAACGTCTTTGACGACGAGCCGTCCCACTTGCTACGGCTGCGTGACGCGGTCGGTTCGCCGCGCCTTGGGTTTTGTTTCGATCCGGGACACGCGGCGCTCTTCTCGAAAATATCGCTTCACCGGTGGGCTTACGCTTTCGGAGAAAACACCATGCAGATGCATGTGCATGACAACCGGGGGCAGCGTGACGACCATCTCCCCGTAGGCGAAGGAACGCTAAACTATCGCGGGGCGCTGCTGGCGGTCTTAGACGCCGGCGCGCACCCGATCCTGACCATGGAACCTCACCGAAAAGAACACTTCTCCCGCTCTTTGTCAGGCTTGCGGAGCATCCTGTCAACAATTCCCTGAAACGCCTCTCAAAGCCAACGGGAAAAAGAACGTAACTCCTCACATAACCACATACGGATACGGTGGCTTAAACCCGGATGCGTCATCAGGTAATGACAAATCCGGGGTAAAACCATTGCGTTTTCATTGACAACATGGGATGTAATATTTCCATGTTGCATATCTCACCGTCCGTCCGTAAACCCTCCAGGTACAGCGGCAGCGAAATCCGTCCCCGGCTACTACCTTGGGAAGAGGCCAAAACGCGAGTCCTGCTTGCGTTTCCAGATGCGTACGAGATCGGCATGTCGCACCTGGGAATCCTCTTGCTCCACGAAATCCTGAACGCCCGCCAGGGAACGCTTTGCGAACGGGTATTTGCCCCCTGGCCCGACTACGAAGAGCAGCTACGCGCCTCTGGAAAACCACTCCTTTCGCTTGAATCCGGACGTCCGGCCGGTTCATTTGACATGATCGGCTTCTCGCTTTGCTACGAACTCACCTATACAAATGTCCTAATGATGCTCGATTTGGCCGGAATTCCTCTCCTGTCGGAAGACAGAACGGAAGAACATCCGCTAATCATCGCCGGCGGCGTCTGCACGCTGAATCCCGCGCCGATTGCCCCTTTTTTCGACGCCCTTCTGGTGGGAGACGGAGAGGACGCGGCGCGGGAAATCGTCTCCGCTATCGAGGCACGCAAGGAACAGGGAACAACGCGCGCAAAACTGCTTAAGGAACTTGCCCGGATTCCTGGCGTCTATGTCCCCAGCGTATCTTCGCGCGTTTTTAGGCGCATCCTTCCGGATCTGGCGCGTTCCCCGCTTATCAAATCGCCCATCCTGCCCTCTATGCGCGTGATCCACGACCGGCTGAGTGTCGAGATCTCCAGAGGCTGCACCAGAGGGTGCCGCTTCTGTCAGGCCGGTTACGCTTACCGGCCCGTACGAGAACGGGACCCGCTCACAGTATTCGAATACCTGCGTGAGAACGCCTCGAAAACCGGACACGACGAAGTGGGGCTTTTGTCCTTGTCCGCCGCCGACTACTCCTGCATCGACAGGCTGGTAACTACCGCGATGGAGGCGATGGAGCCGGAGCGCGTCTCCCTCTCTTTGCCTTCGCTGCGGCTGGACGCCTTGCAGGAGAACACGGTCGAACAGTTGAAGAAAGTGCGCAAATCCGGCTTTACGCTGGCGCCGGAGGCGGGCGCCGAGCAGTTGCGGCGCGCAATGAACAAAGACATCCTTGATGAAGACATCCTTAAAACGGCGGAATGGATCTTCGGCAACGGCTGGCATACGCTCAAGCTCTATTTCATGATTGGGCTGCCAGGCGAAACAATCGAGGATGTCCAAACCATCGGGACGCTGGCGAAAAAGATTGCCGCCGTGGCAAAGCGGCACGGGAAGCGCTGCTCTGTTACGATCAGCGTCTCTTCTTTCATTCCCAAGCCTCATACGCCGCTGCAATGGGAACGCCAGATTTCCCGTGAAGAAGCGCAAAACCGAATCCGTATCCTGCGGGACGCGCTCAACCGGGAACGAAACGCGGAACTGAAACACAACGCGCCGGAGGTCTCGGAGTTGGAAGGCGTCTTCTCCCGTGGAGACGAACGGCTGTCCGCCGTCATTCTGTCGGCCTATCGGAGCGGAGCGCGATTTGACGCCTGGACGGAAAAACTCCGCCACGACATCTGGGCCAAGGCATTCGAAGAGAACAAAATCGTTCCGCCGGAATATCTGCGGGAGCGAGACCCGTCTCTTCCGCTTCCGTGGGACATCGTGCGCACAGGCGTTACGCGAGAGTTTCTGCTAAATGAGCGGGAAAAGGCGCGCGACGGCGAAACAACTCCCGACTGCCGCGCCGCCGGTTGTGTTTCATGCAAGGCATGCCCTCCCGGTTTTTCCAACATTACGTATTCAGGCCGGATGGATACATTCCGCCCGGCTACCGCATCGCCTGACGCCACGGCAGCTTCGAGCGCCTCTTCGCGGCGGCACATCATGCGGATCGTTTATGCCAAGGAAGGGCCCGCGAAATACCTGAGCGGGCTTGAGATACAGTCGCTATGGGGCCGGTCTTTGCGCCGCGCCGGTCTGCCGGTCGCGTACAGCCAGGGCTTTAATCCGTCCCCGCGCCTTTCAATGTCTCCGGCGCTTCCGGTAGGCACTGACAGCGCCTGCGAATTCCTGGAGGTGGAGTTCTATCTTCATGTGGCAGCATCGACACTTTCGCAAGCCCTGACGCCCCACCTTCCAGCCGGTGTGCGCGTACTCGGCGCAAAAGAGGTGCCGCCGGGCTTTCCCAGGCTGTCCGACTTCGACATCGCGTCCACCTACTCGGTGCGACCGGCCGAAACCCGCACGTTTCCGGAAGAAGTTACGCCGGAGCTCGCGACGGAGCGGTTTGCCGCTTTTCGCGCTACGGAGCGCTTCCCCTTGGCCCTTGTCCGCGAATCACAGGTTACCGAAGTGGACCTGCGTCCGCTTGTCGATGATTTTCGGGTGAACGATGGAGCCATCTTCATTAGAATCATACAAGGTACGGGAAAGGGAGTGCGTCCGGCGGAGGTCATCCCGGCCATGCTCGGCGTTGCCATGCCTCCCGAAATACTCGTCATACGAAAGGAATCGGCGGAGCTTACACCTCGCCGTCCAAAAAAATGATACAGAGACCGGCTAAACAAATCGTGATCAACGCGGCTCCTTACGAAACACGCGTGGCAACCCTCGAATCGGGAATGCTTGCCGAGTTGCTCATCGAACGAGGCGAGGACAAAAACTCCGTCGGCAATATCTACAACGGCAAGGTCATTCGCGTCCTTCCGGGTATGCAAGCCGCCTTCGTGGATATCGGAATGGACAAGGCCGGGTTCCTTTTCGCCGGCGACTTCGTGACCCCGCAGCTTGAATTCGACACCGACCCGACCGAAGAGCCGGAACTGCAAGACGACATCGGCATACGCCACGCCCGCTATCCGCAAGATCATTTTCTTCCCCCAATCGAGGGGCTGATCCGCGAGGGACAACATCTGCTGGTTCAGGTCGCCAAAGAACCTTTGGGAACAAAGGGCGCCAGGATCACCAGCCACATAACTCTCCCTGGCCGTCACCTGGTGCTGCTAACCTGGTCCAATCATATAGGAATCTCACGGCGCATCGAAGACACAGAGGAGCGGGACCGCCTGACAAAGATCGTCGAGTCTATCCGCCCCGAAGGGATGGGCGCAATCGTCCGCACGGCCGCGGAAGGCGGCTCCGAGGAAGAACTGCGCTCCGACATGGACTACCTTGTTCGCCTGTGGGAAACGATCCGCAAGAAAAGCGAGAATGCCGCCGCCCCTTCCCTGATCCATCGGGAGCTTTCGCTCTCCTGCCGCGCGGTGCGCGATCTCTTCTCAAGTGATCTGGACCGGATCGTTGTTGATTCGCCCGATGAGTACAACCGGATCCGCAACTTCGCCGCGCAGTTTTTCCCCAGCGCCCAGGACAACATCGAGTTGTACACCAACTCCGAGCCGATCTTCGACAACTACGGGATAGAGATCGAACTGACGCGCGCGCTCGACAAGAAAGTGTGGCTCAAGTCCGGCGGCTACATTGTAATCGAGCAGACAGAAGCGCTCACCGTAGTGGACGTAAACACGGGCAAGTATGTGGGCCGCTCATCACTTGAAGACACAACGGTCAAGATCAACCTGGAGGCGGTCAAGGAGATCGTTTACCAGCTCAGGCTGCGCAACATAGGCGGAATCATCATCATCGACTTCATCGACATGAAAAACGAGGAGAACCGCGACAAGGTATATAACGCGCTGGTCGATGCGCTGATGGCGGACCGCAGCAAAACGACGATCTGCAAGATCTCGGAACTGGGGCTGGTCGAGATGACCCGCAAGCGCGTCAGGGAGAGCCTTGGGCGCTCCATTTCCGAAGCCTGTCCCTACTGTTCCGGGGAAGGCGTGATCAAGTCAAAGAAAACGATCTGCTACGACATCTTCCGGGCCCTTGAGCGTCAAAGCATCCTTCTGCCGGGCCGGCAAGTGTCGCTATACGTGCATCCCGCCTTGGCCGAAGAGTTGTTTGGCGAAGAACGGCGGTTCATCGAGATCCTCGAACAAAAATTGGGGATGAAGGTGAATATCTCGGCTTCCGAGAAGTATCACATCGAGCAGTACCGTATCGAGCCAAGCTGACATCTTTGTTTTCTCTTGCCCGGACAAAGGGGCAGGAGAACGCAAAGATTCCACAGAATCAGGTTTCGGCTTGACTTTGGCAAGTGTCGCTACATATAGTCATTAATTCACATGTCCCGGCCTGGCCGCGCCAGCGTAGCTCAGTGGTAGAGCAGCTGATTCGTAATCAGCAGGTCGTCGGTTCAATCCCGACCGCTGGCTCCAACAAAATCAAGGGGTTACCATCGAAAAGAGGGTAGCCCTTTCCCTTTTGCCGCTATCATCCCGCTAACAATTTCTTTAAAAAAAGCGATCTTCGCTCCCCTTTCACTCTATTTCCAGAATTTAGTCCAAATTGTTATGGAAGATCCGACAATCTTACGACGAAGAAAAAGCGGCGTCTCCGTACTCCATGCGTTGCAAACGCCGTCAAGCATTGCGTAAATCTTATGCTTGGCGTCAGTTTTCCTCGGTTCTAAACCAGGATTAATGCTGTTTCAAGGATCGGCCGCCTGGGCCGGTTTTCTTGTGCCGATCAACAGCTCGTTTTGCAGCCTTTGGGATAAATCGATAATCTGCGAAATCTTACGCAAACATCATCCGCCGCGAAGCATCATAAATGTTTCGGCAACAGCGGCGGCAACCAGTAACGGAAAAATCAGCTTGAAGTATCGCTGCAAGGCGATGCCCGCAAGCTCGCGTATGCTCCGCTCCTCTTTGCCCTGAAGACGCCTGATCGACCCGATCCCCAACCAGATACCGTACGCCGCGACAACAAGAAGCGCCGGAACTTCAAAGATTGCCTGCGGAATCATGTCCAGCGCCGCATGCTTTGCCCCCGACGACTCCAGGATATGACGATAGACCATTCCCGCCATGAATCCGTTCGTCCCAACCACCAACACTGGAATGACACCGCCCAAAATACCCAAAAACATCAGCAACAACGACGCAAACACGTTGTTTACAAGGATGATCAGAAAGACGGAACCGCCGGCCATCTCTCTGACCGGAGCCTGCATCAGTTCCACCAATTTTTTCGTCATCTCTTGCAAGGAGGGGTTTGTATTAGACAACCCCGCGGCAACCGCGGCCACAAACAGCAGCGCCAAAAACGCAACGCACCACCTGACAGGCTTTTCGGGGATCAGTTTTTCCACGGCCCGCGAAATCATCATCGTCCCACTTGTACCAGACTCATCGGAAAATGAAAACGGAAAGAGGCGCGCATCATAAATGCATGTTAAAAGGGCTTTGCTTTTGTCGGCTACAGTAAGTCGAACGCGCCGGCGTAGGTCATGAAGGTGACTGAGTCGTGCAGAACCAGGCGAACAACCTTTACTGTGGTCGCCTCGGACTCAAGGAAAGATGATACGGCGCAAAGCGCAACCGCAGCCGCCTGATCCACGGGATACCCATAAGCCCCGGTGCTGATAGAGGGAAAAGCGATGGAACGCAGGCCAAGCTTGACGGAAACGCGGAGGGCGTTTCGGTAGCAGGAAGCAAGCAGTTCAGCCTCGCCAACGTCGCCGCCTTGCCACATCGGCCCCACGGCATGGATCACGTATTTCGAGGCAAGATTCCCGGCGGACGTAAAAACAACCTCTCCGGGCGGACATCGCCCATGAATGCTTCGTATAGCCTGGCACTCTTCAAGAATAGATGGGCCGCCGGCACGGTGGATCGCGCCATCGACACCGCCACCGCCCAACAGCGACGGGTTGGCAGCGTTTACGATCGCGTCCATTTCCTGGAGGACAATATCGCCCTGGATCAGCTCTATGGTTTTTTCGCCGATCTTCTTTTTCATATGCTGGCGTGAGTTATATGGCATTTGCTCGACACGAATCCTTTAGTCCCAAGCGATTGACGACCAGGAAAGCGCCGCGGACTTTTTCTCCTGTGGAAACAGGTAGGAGTGGGGCTCGGAGGCTGCTCCTGTTTCTTCTTCGTTAGCGGCGTCGGCATCGATGAAAACCTTATGAAAATCCCCATAACCGTCACTGACCTGGGAAGATTTATCGTACGGATCAGAGCCGGTGGCCGGGATCACAAGCGCAAAACAAAGTATGGTGCCCGCGGCAAGAAAAACAGGCCATTTACGGTCAGAAGATTTCTTCAATTCGTTCCTTCCTGTGGTTATATCCTTGAAGAAAGGCGCTTTCCGTGTATTCGTCAATCCACACAGATCATTTATCTTTTATCACTCTAATTTAAGCTATTTTATATGTAAAGACCATATAACTTAAGTTTTCAGGAATATCCGTTTCATTTTAGCCTTTTTGTCGGTTAAATACGTAATCATCGATTCAGAATTGAGACTTGGGAACGGTATACTGGAACCTATCCGGTTTTCACGCCGTCGGGAGGATGCTTCATGGACATGCTCTATAAGAAAACCCTGACCGTTGTTATAGTTTTGGGGGTCTCTTTTCTGTGCTGCTGCACCGCGTCCCGCACGGAAACAACGGCTAACCCTTCACTGCCTGAACCGGCAATACGTCTCCCCTACGGCACAGCTCCGCTGATCATTGAACACGCAACACCGCCGCCGCCAGGCTCCGTGCAATCGACCTTGCCCGCCGAAGCACAGGAAGGGACGGCGCGCTCTCTGCGGCTATTCCAAATAAACTTGGGGCACATAAAAACAGGCCCGGTTTCCACAAATGAAACACCGGACCTGCCCGAAACCGAGCCATAAACCAAGGAGATCAGCGACCTCGACCACCGCCTCGGCTACCGCCGCTGCTTCCGAATCCACCGCCCCCACGGCTAAACCCGCTTCCACTACTTCTTCCACCGCTACGCCCCACCGTGCTAGATCCACGCCCAGAAGAAGATGATGAGGACCTTGACGGCGTGGAAGACGAATACGAACCCGTAGAGCGCGACGGCATTGACGGCGAGGGAGACGAATACGAACCCGTGGAGCGCGACGGCATTGACGACGAGGGAGACGAGTACGACCCCGTGGAGCGCGACGGCATTGACGGCGAGTGAGACGAGTACGAACCCGTGGGGCGCTCACGAACTGAAGAATTATCGCGTGAGGGAAATGTCGGCGAGGCCGCAGTCTGCTCACGAGTCGTAACAATACCGCGCGAAGGAGACATCGATGAGACACCCGACCGCTCATAAATCGAAGAAATATCACGCGAAGGAGACATAGACGAGACGCCCGGACGCCCGCGGGTCGAAGAAGCGTCACGCGAAGTATTTATTGCTGAAGAGCTTCTCGTCGATCCGGCAGCCTGAGATGCCGATCTCATCTGCTCCGGCCGCACCGGCCGCATGTCTACGCGAGAGGCGGAAGTCGCGGATGACCGCGCCGTAACCGCTGCCTGCCTCTCCGCCTGGACTGTCCTCACATCGCGCCACTGCCGTGACCCTGGCTCCGTGCCGCTTTGCGCCACATACACACTGTTGCTCTCCAGCGCCCGGTTCCAGCTCAGAAGCCGCGAGTCGTTACGGCTCATCGCTGGCGAACGATACCGCTCACCAGGCTGCAACGGAACCCAGCGAACATTGCGCCCTTCCGGAATAAACCGCGCGTTGGCGGTCCGATAGTAGAAGTTTCGGTGGTGATAATAACCGTAGTTACGATAGTAACCCCACCCCAATGGGAAGCTGATTGAGACAAACGAACCGTACGGGGTCCATACCCACCCGATGCCGGCCACGCTAACCCAATAGCCTGTGCGGTATGGATACCAACCCCACGGCTCGTAGGCAATCCAGGTCCATCCATAAGGAGAAACCCACTCCCACCGCCCATATACGTACGGTGACCAGTTGCTTGCTACGCGAGGCTGCCAGACATACCCGTAGGAGGAAGTGTAGACCCATTTGCCGTAATCGCGCAGTTCGTAACTGACGACAGGAGGCACACCTGTATCGCGCTCCTGCGTAGTGGGAGGCGCCGGATCGGGGGTTGATTCGCCAGTGCTGTTGTATTGCGACACGGTAATGCTGCGTCCGATCACGGCCTGCTGCCCTTCGAGAATGCGGGTCGTCTCCCCTTCCTGAGCCACAGTCGCGTGGCCACGTCGAACAACGAGATGCGTTGAGTCTTCATCTGTAGCCGCCAGCCAGTAACGGCCCGGCTCGTCAAAACGGGCAGTTGCGCCACCGGGAACGCGAACTGAAACGGGAGCGAAATCGTCCCCCGGCAGATCGAAACGAATCTCTCCAGCGCGAAGCCGGAAACGGGTTCTCTCCTCGGACATTCCAAGAATCTCGATATCGACCCCGGAAGTCAGCAGAACGAATTGGCCGGCATGAAACTGCAACTCGGCCTCGGCCTCGTCAGGCACGCTTACACGGTTATTGGGACCCAGCGGGGTGTTGGTGGTGGCTTCCTGCCAGTCCGAATCAGGAGTTTTGGAGTAAATCACCCCAGAGAGCACCTTCAAGCGGCTGATGGCATAGGCAGGGATGCCTGGCGACTCGTCTTCTTCCGGCTCTGACGCAAAAACTTGTAGTCCGGAAAACGCGACCAGGCATGCAATAACAGAAAAAACCGTGATAAACAGCTTGATTTGTTTTAGAAAGTTCATGGCTCGATACCTCTCGGTTTCATGCTGGTTAGACGAGATGGCACGCGCCGATTATTCACCCCTGGAATAAATCATTCATGAGGGCGTTACTATCTTTTCCCATAATGGCCGCCCAAACTGGACCCATGGCACAGAATTACTTCGGTCAGCCACAGCGACGGCGACGGCAAAACACATCCTGCCGTTTGACACGCTTTCGCCGAACCGCTCCAGATTCCGGACCTCGAACGCCACCCTCGCGACCGGCTGCCTGAAAAAAACTTTTGCAGGCTGGCGCGACTCATTATTCAAGAACCAGCGCTCAAAATAATTCGTCCCGAAAAAGAGGGTTGCCACGGTTAGCAATATGATCCAAAGCAACAGAATTAAAAGAAAACGCAGGTTCAGGAATTGCAGGCGCTTTGAACGCGCCGGCACGGTCAAAATTTTCTGCGGCGCGATGCGTTGCCTGGGTTCCGGAGGCAAAGGAGCAAGCTGTTTCGCCGTAAGTTGAGACGGCACGGCGGAATCTTCAGAGGGTTGTATTTTTAGCATGTTCTCCAGCGCTGAAGCAGTCTCCCCGGAACTGTCGTCCAGTTCTTCACGCAATACCGCATTCACAGACTCATCGTGCCCGGAAAAGCTGTCTTGATCTTCCGAATCCGACAGTTCGGGCGGCAGACTCACGGACGCGGGAATATCTTTTTCCGGAAGCACGGAGGATGGCGCATCGGGTACCTCCGAGGCAGCCATGTCGATCTCTTTGAGCAGGTCGGCCATTGCGCGCGACGTAATGGAGGCGGGCCGCACATCTGACTTCTTGGGAACCGCCTCATCGACCTCTTTGGGCAGAGCAACATTCTCGCGCGGCTTATCGGAGGCGGGCGGCGCATCAGGCGTATCAGGAACAGCATCCTCGATCTGTTTGAGCAGGTCGATGTTAATGCGCGGCATATCGGAAGCAAACAGCGCATCAATAGCGTCAGGAACCGCCTCGTCGATCTCTTTAAGCAGATCGATGTTAATGCGCGGCATATCGGAAACAAACAGCGCATCAGGAGCGTCAGGAACCGCCTCGTCGATCTCTTTGAGCAGGTCGGCGTTCTCGCGCGGCATATCGGAGGCGGGCGGCGGCGCATCAGGCGTATCCGATGCCCCAATATCAATCTCTTTGAGCAGATCGATCATATTGCGCGAAGCATCGGGAGAAGACGGCACACCGGGCATTTCCGGAACCGCAACGTCGATCTCATTGAGCAGATCAATCATCACGCGCTGCGGAGGTGTTTCTTCAGCGGGCGGAGGAAGCTTTGCCTCTTCTTTCTTTGCTTCTATGGGCGGCGGAAGCACCGCTTCTTCTTTCTTTGCTTCCGGGGGCGGAGGGGGCGTTGCCTTTTCTTCTTTTGCTTCCGCAGGCGGCGTACTGACCGGCTCCTTCACGGGCTCCGGTTTGCGCTCTTTTCCAGACAAAATAGGGATAGGCTGTGGAATGTCGTTCGAAACTATCTCTGCGTCTTTCAACCCAGGGTTCTCTACCACGATAGATCCGCCACATTTGCGGCAGCGGACACTGATCGCTCTGGATTTCTTAAACAGAGCTTTGGCCAGACGGTATCTTGAGTGGCAGGACTCACACTCGATCACTATGACCATGTGTGCGATTATGCCACGGAAAACGCAAGAATCGAACTCGGGAGTATAATTTTCATTTCTGACGACGCGACGGAGGGCCGCTTGTATCGAATGGACGACAAAAATCGCGCCATTGGAGAGATGTTCTCCCGGATCGCGCCCATGTATGACTTGCTAAACCGTCTCCTTTCGGCGGGAATCGATCGCCAGTGGCGGCGCGCCGCCGTTGCGGAAATGTCGCCTGCCCTCGGCGGACGGCATCTGGACCTTGCGACCGGAACAGCGGACATGGCGCTGGAGATCGTCCGGCAGAAAAGAAAACCGGTCTTCATCGCCGGAGCCGATATTTCCCCCGAAATGCTGCGGATCGGCCGAAGCAAATGCGTCAAGGCGGGGGCGGATGCCCACGTCTTTTTCGTCCGCGCGCCAGGCGAGTCGCTTCCTTTCCGTGACGCTGTTTTCGACTCCGCCTGCGTTGCCTTCGGCATCAGGAACATCGTGGATCGGAGCTTGGGACTGCGGGAAATGTGCCGGGTAGTTCGTCCGGGCGGGCGCATCGTCATTTTAGAGTTTTCGATGCCGCAGGGACGCATCCTTGGCAGTCTGTACCGCTTCTATTTCACGCAGGTCCTGCCGCGCATCGGCGCAATGGCGTCATCAAACCGCGACGCATACCAATATCTGCCTGAATCGGTGCTTGCGTTTCCTAAACCATTGGAATTCAAACAGATTATGCTTGCGGCGGGATGTAGTTCCGTAACAAGCCGCCCACTCACTTTCGGAATAGTAACGCTATACGTGGGAACGCGCTGATCACATCCTTGTGTTCGTTGAACCTTGGCACCCAATACCGCGCAATAAATAACCTCATGGTCGGCGCATTGCTGTTTTGGGAATAGGTCTATCCCAACACCGCCATGTGGATACGCGGCCTCCATGCGACGTATAACCTCTTTTACGACGACAAACCCGGCTTCTTCGTAACTGTGGGCTTTAGCTTTAGCCGCTTGCGCGCCTCAAATTTCTAAAATCAGACCATCGCGCCGACGTAACATACCGGCTTCAAGAAATAAAAAAAAACCGCCCCGGGGGTCGGGTATCCCGAGGCGGCCGCCGGAAACACCTCAAAAAAAGACTTAATGGAGGAGGCCCGACGTTTTCATAAATTCACGTTATTACGCGCTGCAAAAGATCTTCACAATACCTTTGACGTTAACCTTCTTTAGAGCATTTTCATAGCGGTTTGACACTCACACCCGGCGAATCAAATGCGCGCCGGCGAAAAAACAACCGCTACCGGCAACGCCTGCCGCATGATGTATGATAGCCTCCGCATGCTCTCCGCCGCATTCTTATAAATTCATCCGGTCGCGCGCATTTATTTCCACAACTAAAAAACCACAAAGACAAATCAATCGGCTGATATCAGAAAAATGAGTACTCCGGACTCGTAAACGGGACCGCCGACCAGAACCATCCCTCCACGAGACAACCCAAGCGTCGTTCCCAGAAGCTTCTTCTCCTTTTCCTGGATGCGGACGTATAGCCGAACTTTTTTTTCATCCACGAAAAGCACTTTGATCCGCATGGAACGCTTGTCAGGAAGCTCAAAATCGTTCTTTTCCCCCTCTGACAACCTTTGCCGCTTCCTGTCGAGCAGCCTGTAGGAAGAATAGTCGAACATGTATTCCAGCTTGCCCCGAATGTGAACAAGCGAAGGATCTATCTCTTTTCCACTGTTCGACGCATAGACGGAACCGACGTCAATAGCGATGGTGTCGGCCGCCAGGCAAAAACCCGCCGAGCCGCCGCACAAAAGGAGCAGGAAGAAAGCGGCAAACACCCATAGGCCGCGGCTACGACTTGGCATCTTCGACAATCCAGATCACCCGGGGCAAGTCCTCCCCCATATTCAACTGCGTAACGACAGCAATGTCGGATTCCACATCTTCTACGGAAACGTCGAACGTCTTCGGATTAAACGGCGACTGATCCGGCCCCGCAGGGTATAACAGAAGCGCGAAAAGAATAAGAGCAAACGCCCCCGCGGAGAAGGCCGTCCAGCTCCGGCGGCTCAAAACACCGCCAATCGGCTTTTTCTCTTCGATCCCCGCGCGAACGCGGGTCCACATCATATCAAGGCCGCTTTGCGCTGAAACCGCGCGAGCGTCAATGCCGGATCTCAAAAGCCGCCCCACAGCAATCGAGCGGGACTGCTCGTCGGCGCACTCACGGCACGAGGAAAGATGCGCGTCGAGTTCCTTCTCCGCGCCGGGCGGTAACAAACCGTCCGCCCGCTTTTCTATCAACGTTTTTGCGGCCCCGCAATCAATGGTCATGTCAATTTCTCCAAACTCACGCCCAAGGCGTTTTTCAGTTTCTCACGGGCATAATGAAGCCGAGACATAATGGTTCCGATTGAACAGCCAAGCGTCTTCGATATTTCCTCGTAAGTCATCCCTTCCACTTCCCGCAACAGGATTACAGCCCGGTGGTGCTCCGGTAGAGCCGCAATCTCTTTCCGGATAATCTCCTGCAGCTCGCGGCTCATCAAAATCTCTTCAGGCGTCGCCGGATGTCCTTCAAAATCCGCGGGAAGGGCATACTCCGTAAGAAACGCCTCGTCCAAAGGAACTTCCCCCGACCGGTTGATCTTTCTCCACCGATCAATAGCCTGGTTCACCATCAAGCGGTAAAACCACGTGTAAAAGTTAGAGCCGAACCGGAACTCCCCCAGCTTGTAATAAGCTTTCACGAACGATTCCTGAACGACGTCTAACGCCTCATCACGCCTTCCGACAATGCCCACAACGACCTTGAATGCCCTGGTTTTATACCTTTCGACCAGCTCGGCAAACGCTTCCTGTTTACCGTTTTGCGCCGCGCGGATCAGATCGTCGTCGGAATCTCCCTTTCCTTTCATCTTTTTCATAGGACGGTATATTTCCTCGGATTATTCATATAAATCGAACAATTTCAGTGTATTTCCCCCCAGTTCTTCCCCCGGTTCACCGAAACCGTCAACGGCACGGAAAGCGTGGCCGCTCTTTCCATCGCGCTTATCAGTATCCTCGAAGCCTCGTCCGCCTCATGGTCAGGCGCCTCTACTATCAATTCATCGTGAACCTGGAGAATCAGCCGTGATTTCATTGTCTTTTCCTGAAACTCATGGTCAACCAGAATCATTGCGCGCTTGATCAGATCCGCGGCGCTTCCCTGAATCGGCGTGTTCACAGCCATCCGCTCCGCGGCTTCACGCAATATCCGGTTACGGGAATCAATGTCTTTCAGGAAACGCCGCCTTCCCATCGCGGTGGAAACATATCCGTGTTTCCGGGCGCTTTCCTTAACCGATTCGATATATTCCATCACCTTCGGATATCGGCGGAAATACTGTTCGATGTAATCCTTTGCCTCTTTTACGCCAATTCCAAGCTCACGGGAGAGGCCAAACGGGCTCATTCCGTAGAGAATACCAAAGTTGATCACTTTCGCCCGGCGGCGCTGCTCGTAAGTAACCTCGGCGGGCTTTGCTCCGAATACTGCCGATGCGGTGGCTGTGTGAATATCGTCCCCGTCGCGGAAACGATGAATCAACTCCTCGTCGCCGGTAAAATGGGCAAGCAGCCGCAGTTCTATCTGTGAATAGTCGGCGCCGATAAGCGCGTTTCCAGGATCGGCGACAAACCCGGCCCGTATCCGCCTGCCAAGCTCGGTCCGGATCGGAATGTTTTGCAGGTTTGGGTCGGAAGAAGAAAGCCGCCCGGTGGCGGTCTGTGTCTGGTGAAATGTGCTGTGTATCCGGCCGTCACGCGGATCAACCATATTGGGAAGGATATCCACGTATGTAGAGAGAATCTTGGCCAGGGTGCGGTATTCGAGCACAAGCGCCGGGATCTCGTGCATGCCTTTTAGCTGTTCCAGGACACTCATATCCGTGGAATAACCGGTTTTGGTCTTTTTCACCGGAGGCAACCCAAGTTTTTCGAACAGGAGAAAGGAAAGCTGCTTCGTCGAGCCAATGTTGAACTCTGGCCCCGCGACTTCCGTAACCTTTTGCCTGATAACCTCTATATCGGCCGCAAGCTCTTTTGAAAGATCCAGGAAAACCTGCGTGTCGATACGAATCCCACGCCTCTCCATCCGGTGCAGAACAGGCAAAAGCGGCATGTCCAGACTGTTGAAAACATCCAGAAGCTCCGACTCCCGAAGCGCCTTTTCCAGCGTGACGCCCAGTTCCAGCATCGCCGCCGCGCCATCCGCCGCGTTGTCCTCTCCCGATTCCCCTTTCGCCATGGAAAGCGACGCGGGAAGGTAACGCGCGCGCAGCTTGGGAAACGTAGGCGTCCCTTCTTCCGGCTGAAGAAGGTGCCCCGCCAACAGGATATCGAACAGCGCCATGTCCTCGCCTGAAGAAGAGTCCTTCCGGTAGAGCGCCTTCCCGTCGGCCAGGTAAACTTTCACCCCGCATCCGTTTAGCGCGCGCGCGGCGGCAACCGCCTCTTCCGCCGGAAGAACATGCGTGTCATATCCTTCCACGGCAAACGCCGCCCAAATCGAACGCTCTCCGTCGTATGCCATTCCCGTGGCACAAGGTTTGCCCTTGCCCAAAGCCGCAAGCAAAACTTCCGGCGAATCAACCCTTTTCCAGGAAACCTCTCTTGGAGGCAGCAACGCGGCCTGGGCAGGGATTGGAAGCGCCCCTTGCCCAAAACCAAGCTCCTCTATCAGCTTTCTGAATCCCAGGCGGTGAAACAGCGGAGCGACACGCGACACGTCGATCGGCTCTGGAGCAAACTCTTCGATCTCCTCTTCAAGCGGCACATTTCTGTCTATCGTCACCAGCTTCATTGAAAGACGCGCTGCCTCGGCGCCGTTTTCTATCTTTGTCTTGCGTGCCCCTTTAAGCTTGTCCGTATTCGACAAAATCTCTTCAAGGGAACCAAACTCCTTAAGCAGCTCCGCGGCCGTCTTTTCGCCGATGCCCGCCACCCCCGGAACGTTGTCGGACGGATCGCCCGCCAGCGCCAGCAGGTCGGTCACTTTTTCCGCCGGGATACCGAAGGTCCGCACAACCTGCTCCGGCGTAACTTCGTTTCCTTTGAGACCGTCGCGTATCCGCACACGCTCCGAGACAAGCTGATACATATCCTTGTCGGAGGAAACGATGACTACATCCATTCCTTTCTCTTGCGCCTTCCGAGCAAGAGTGCCGATGATGTCGTCGGCTTCCACGCCGGGAACCTGCACCTTCTTTACGCCCAGCGCGTCGATTACTTCGTCAACCAGCGGCTTTTGCAGCGCCAGTTCTTCCGGCATTTTCAGCCGTGTCGACTTGTACTCCGGAAAGATAATGTGTCTTGGGGTAGGCAAAGGAGAGTCGAATACGGCAGCCACAGCAGCCGGACGTTCCGTTCTGAGAATTTTCAGAAGAATCCGGGCCACGCCCAAAACAACATTTGTGGGCGTACCATCAGGAGCGGTAAGCCGTGGGACACCGTAAAAAACACGGTAAAGAACGTTATGCCCGTCGATCAGATACAGGGTTGGCATCAGATTCCTGCTTAAATTCCACGACCAGCGTCCGGGCGATTATGTCTCCCGCCCGCTGCCCATCAATATCGTAGAAACCCAGGTACGCCTCGATCAACAGGACCGCGGCCCCAAGCGGGTAGGATAAATAGGATAAAAACGGCACAACCGCAAACACGAGGTATAAAAGGAACGGAAAGATCACCGTGAGATTGCGGACTACCGAAGCATGATAATCCATGGGCTCCCGGTCAAGCCGCACGGTTTTAAGTCCTGTGATCCATTTTCCGGGACTGCGCCCGCCTGGAAAAGCGTCGCACGTCAGGATGTAAAACATGCAGGCAAGCACTCCCGCTACTCCCGGAATCTGCCACAGGCACATTCCGATGATGAGGTCCGCCGACTTCCCGACCATCCGGGTAAGATAACGCGCCTTACGCGCATCTAAAGAACGCTCAAGGCTTATTCGATACCAGCCGTCCGTACCCATCACTCTCTCTCGCGCTCCTGCATCCGGGTGAAAAATAGAAACGCCATCGTCGGCCTGCGGTTGCCCGGCTGGACAACAAAGTGGATCGACTCGAACCGGTAGCCTTCACTCCCCCCCCGGTTCAAGGCTTCCTCGATAGACTGGTCGCTCACTTCCGTCAATTCCGTCACGCGGTACGACAGCGCCGCGCCTGAATCCGTATCTGTCACCGCGTCACCCCTGTAAGTTTTCGCGCCGCGCGCTTCGCCGCATAGGTAATGATCAGACCGGCTCCCGCCCGCTTGATAGACACAAGCATCTCCATCATTATGCGCTCTCCGTCAATCCAGCCAAGCTTTTCCGCCGCCTTGACCATCGAGTATTCGCCGCTGACGCTGTAGGCCGCCACCGGAACGTCGAAAGCATCGCGCACCCGGCGGACAACATCGAGGTAAGCCATAGCCGGCTTGACCATTACGATATCGGCCCCTTCGTCGATGTCGAGCGCGGTTTCGCGCAGCGCTTCAAGGATGTTGGGCGGGTCCATCTGGTAAGAACGGCGATCGCCAAAGGCCGGCGCGCTGTCGGCCGCCTCCCGGAACGGGCCGTAAAAAGCGCTGGCGTACTTGGCCGCGTAAGACATGATAGCCGTCTGGTCAAGTCCTTCCGTATCGAGCGCCGCCCGGATCGCGCCGACGCGTCCATCCATCATGTCTGACGGCGCCACAATATCGGCGCCGGCCCGCGCGTGCGAAACCGCGCTCCGCGCAATAACATCAAGCGTGGCGTCATTGTCCACTTCCTCGCCATTCAGGATGCCGCAGTGACCGTGATCGGTGTATTCGCAAAGGCAAACATCGGTGATTACCGCCAATCCGGGCTCGGCATCCTTGATCGCGCGCACGGCGGTCTGCACAATGCCGCAATCGGAATACGCTTCTTTTCCCATCGGGTCCTTTTTCCCCGGCAGGCCAAAGAGCAGGACAGCGGGAATGCCAAGTTCCGCGATCTCCCGCGCCTCTTTCACGAGATTGTCCACGGAAAGCTGGAAGACCTCCGGCATGGAAGGAATTTCCCTGCGCACACCCTTGCCGTCCATAACGAAAAGCGGACAGATCAGGTCGTCAACGGAAAGAGATGTCTCCCGAACCATACGGCGAATCGTCTCGCTGCGTCTCAGGCGGCGGGGGCGAATCTCAGGAAACCCCATCTATTATTTCTCCTTCGAGAAAAAAACTTCGACGGCGCCCATTAACGCCTTCAGCGTATATGTTTCGGGCATGATGTCCACACTGAATTCCCTTTCCTTGACAGCGCGCGCAGTCACCTCGCCGATAACCGCGATATGGCTTTTCTTCAGCACCTTTCGCGCCTCCTCTTCCCCCAGCAGCGTAAACAGGTTGGACAAGGCGGACGGCGAAGCAAAGACACAGACATCCGGCGGGCGCAGCACGATCTGCGCCGCTACTTTCTCGTCCTTCTCGGCGATAACATTACGGTAAGCAACCACGGAGACCGCTTCTCCCGCGTCTTTTCTGATCGCTTCAGCCAGATAATCTCTCAATTCCTCGACTTGCGGGATGATGAAGCGCCTGCCGGAAACCCCATAAGGACAAATCATCTCATAGAGCCCCTCGGCCGTATGTTTCTCCGCCTCCAGAAAGACGCGCACGCCTCTTGAAACAAGCTCACCGGTAGTACCCGGTCCGACACTGGCTACGCGCAGCCCCGAAGGCCATGACACAAGACCAAGCTGTGACGAGCGGTCGCAAAAAAAACGCGCCGCGTTTGCGCTTGAGAACAGTATCCAGTCAAAAGATGACAGGCGGCCAATCTCCCGGTCGAGCGGCCCGCTGTCCTCCGGCGGAACCAGGCGCATCGTCGGAAAAAGCACCGGCACTCCGCCGACGCTCCGCACCAGTATGGCCAGTTCCTCGTTTTGCTCCTCGCTGCGCGTCAGAAGGATACGTTTCCCGGCAAGAGTCATTCTTTGCCTTCCTTTGCCTGTATATACACTTCTTCCAGAATCCGGCGTCCGCCCTTCATAAGCAGTTCCTCGGCCAGCGCAATGCCAAGCTCCTCGGGAGCGTCTAATGGACCGCTGCGGCTTCCGCGCGCGATCTCCGAGCCGTCCGGGCGTCCTACCATACCTGTTAAAAGGATCTCATTTGCTAATACCTTCGCGTACCCGGCAATAGGCGCCTGGCATCCCCCGTCAAGACGCTCCAGCATCTTTCGCTCCGCGCAAACAGCAAGCCGCGTTTCCGCATCGTTTAAAAACGCAACAGCTTTCGTAGCAAGCTCATCATCCAGCCGCGCTTCTATCCCCAGCGCCCCCTGGCCGATTGCCGGTATGGATTGCTCTACCGACAGGTATTGACGGATCTTCCCTTCCCAGCCAAGTCGCCGAACTCCTGCGGCGGCGAGGATTACAGCGTCATACGCGCCTTCCTCCATTTTCCTGATCCGGCTATCAATGTTCCCTCGCAGGCTGACAACGCCAAGATCCGGGCGCGCGGCAAGAAGCTGGGTCTGCCGACGCAACGAACTTGTTCCCACCCGCGCCCCTTGCGGCAGCTCTTCGAACCGTTCGTAGCGAACCGACAAGAAAGCGTCGCGCGGATCTTCCCGCTTCGTCACGCACACGATTCCAAGCCCGTCAGGCAAACCGACAGGCACATCTTTCATCGAATGAACGGCAAGATCCACCCTCCCGGAAAGCAGCGCCTCCTCGATTTCTTTGACAAAAAGCCCTTTCCCGCCAACCCGCGCCAGCGGCGTGTCCAGTATCGCATCGCCCGTTGTGCGTATCTTTACTATCTCGACGCGCAGCGACGCGGTCCGCTCCAGTTCCCTTTTTACATACTCCGCCTGCCACAAAGCCAGCATGCTCGCCCGGCTTCCCAGGCGGATCAGGCTACCGCCCAACGTCTTTCCCTTTCTCCCTGTCTTCCCCGGAAGTTTCTTCAATACTCTCTTCACAGTCCGCAAGCTCGAAAAGCTCCCGAACCACCGCAATCCGCTCCGCCGGACTATGCGCTCCGCCATCCCGTTTGAGCGTAGAAACCGGAGAGTGCAGAACTTTGTTAAGGATCGCCGAAGCCAGCGACTCCATCACTTTTCTCGTCCGGGCGTCCACAGGCCCAAGCGTTGAAAGCGCCTTTCCTATCTCCGCCTCCCGGATTTCGTCGAACTTTCTCCGCAAAGATATGATCGTAGGGGTAACCTGCTGCGAATCCAGCCAGCGCTGGAAGGTTTCCAGTTCCACATTTACGATATCTTCCGCCTTCTCTCTTTCCCGCTCCCGCTCCCCGATGTTTGCCTCAATTACGTTGTTCAGGTCGTCTATATCGTAGACATATACGTTTTCAATCTGGTTTGCGTCGGGATCGATGTCCCGCGGCACCGCCATGTCGATGAAGAACATTGGCCGATTCTTCCTGCGGCGGATAACCTCTTCAATGTCGGCACGGGCCAGGATAAAACCGGACGAACCAGTCGATGACAACACGATGTCGGCCTGCTCAAGACGCGAGCGCAGTTCCTCGAACCGAACCGGAGTCCCTTCGAAATCCGCGGCCAGCCGTTGCGCCCGTTCGAAAGTGCGATTCGTTACAAGCAATCCGAAAACTCCGGTCGAAAGGAGGTGGCGGGCCGCCAGTTTGCTCATCTCCCCCGCGCCGATCAGCATCACGGTCTTGTCGAGCAATGACCCAAGAATCTTCTTTGCCAGTTCCACCGCGGCGTAAGAAACCGACACGGCGTTGTTGGCCACGCGCGTCTCCGTCCGGATACGCTTCGCGGCAAAGAAAGCCTTCGTGAACAGTTTATCGAGCACCGGGCCAACCGTCTTGTGTTCGGCAGCGCGCGAGTAGGCTTCCTTTACCTGCCCCAGAATCTGCGGCTCCCCAAGGATCATCGAATCGAGGCTGCCGGAAACCTGGAAGAGGTGGCGCACCGCCTCGCCCCCTTGAAAGACATAAAGATGCGGCAAAATTTTCTCGGATGAAATGCCATGAAAAGATGAAAAGAAGCGCCGGACGGACTCCACTCCTTCGCGCTCTTTTTCCGAATAAATGCAGACCTCCACCCGATTGCATGTGGAGAGGATAACGCACTCGGAGACGCCCGGCAGCGCCGCCAGATCCGCAAGGGCGTTCCCAATCGCGTTCGCCGGAAACGCCACGCGCTCACGGACCTCTACCGGCGCCGTCCGGTGATTCATTCCGATGATAGCAATCCGATTCATTGCGCTTTAAGGGGTTTCCTTATCCCTACAAGTTCGTATAGCTGTGGAGACCCGACATCAAGAGATTCACCCCGAGGAACGTGAACAGGATCGAGCAAAACCCCGCAATCGCCAAAATAGCCGCTTTGCGCCCCCGCCACCCCACGGTTATCCGCCCGTGCAGAAGCGCCGCATACAAAAACCACGTAATCAAAGACCAGACCTCTTTCGGGTCCCAGCTCCAGTACGAACCCCAGGCGTACTTCGCCCAGATCGAGCCCGTTATGATCCCAAGCGTCAGCAGCGGAAAGCCTATCTTGAGACACTGGCTGTTGATGTCGTCCAGGACATCAAGCGACGGAAGCCGCCGGAATATCGGCCCGATACGCTTGGCCTTGAGCTCCCGCTCCATCATCAGATACATGATCCCCGCGCCAAACGCCACGGTAAACACGGCGTAGCCGAGAAACAGAAGCAGCGCGTGGACAGGAAGCCAGCCAGAGTTGAGCGCGGGCGCCAACGGACGAATATGTCCGGAAAGAACAGCAGAACAGACAGCCAGGACCAGCGCCACCGGAGCCACGAAAACGCCCAGTACCCTGACATTGTGTTTGAGCTCAAACGCAAGAAAGACGCAGACAGTCACAAAAGAGAAAAAAGAAAGCGACTCGAACAGGCTGGTAACAGGCATATATCCCACGCTCAGATACCTGGCGGTTAAACCAGCCGCGTGAAGGATAGCGCCTATCAGTATAAACATCCGGCCAAGGCGGGCGCTTCGCTCGTTCAGCTTGATAATGAAATGCAGGTAGAAGATGTTTCCTATCAGGTAAAAGAACGCCGTAGCCTTCAAGATGGCGATTTGCATGAAGATATTTTATCAGAAGAACAAAAAGCAGCGCAAATCCCTGATAAATAAAGAGGCAATCACAGAAAAAACTGTCCCTGGAAGTATCGCTGGAAATGCAATGTTTTATACATCAAACGTGGAACGGAAGTCCTTCGGAAACAGACACGCCGCAATTTGAAAATTTAATCAAGCCGACGGAAATACTTAATACTTCAGTTAGTATGCTATCAAATACAAGAATATAGATTCCCCGCGCCGCTTTGAGTACCGGCAAACTCATGAAACAGTATTAAAGCAGCATCGCAACCGCCAAAACAATACAAAAGCACAACCCGACGACGCTCTCGATATTAAAACCACCCGAAAAGCAAAGTGATTTTAGCCTGATTGTTTTCTTACCAGAAGTAACGGCGCACAGTGAGTATCCCTTCGACCCTGTCTACGCCTCTGGTCCGCTCCAAGGAGATATCGGCTTTCAGCGCCCAATCCCTGGATAATGCTAATCCTTGCCGTAGCGCCAGCAAAAGATCCGGCCCTTTGCCAGTCTCGCCAACCACACCCCAGATCCCGCGTCCTTCAAGCCAAACCTGCCAGCCGCTTAACGGCTGCGCCGTCAACCCTACCGACGCGCCGGCGCCGATCCGGTACGCGGGGTTATAATTGCTGTTTACAGCCGCCTCCGCTTCCGCCATTGCGTAGGCCGAAACATTCCCGCCCAGCGAAACCGCATAACCGACCCCAGTTCCGGAGTTTACGACTTCCGACTGCCGGTCCCGCGTAAAATCGCGTGTATCCAGCGCCACACGGACTTTCCATGACATTGGGCGCAAGATCTGGTCTACCGGGTCAACCGATTGAATACGGACAAAGTCGAGCCGGTTCAGCCTGAGCCGCTCCTTTTCCGGATACCATCGCAAATCGCCGGAAAAAAACTCGATCATGGCCCCCGGCGTGTAGCCCTTCCAGGAATCCGTGTAGTCATGGTACGCCGGACGTATGCCAAGCTCCACGAAACCGTCGTTTCCCCGCCAGCCTCCGCCAAGATGTACCGAGGCGCTTGGATGCCCATTTTCCGGAGAGGACGGCTGTAAAAGCTTGTCCGGATCTTCCCCAAAACGCGTTTTTGCTCTTGCAAACAGGATGGAATGGAAACGCCGCTGAAACTCCTCGTGCTCCATGCCTTTCTTCGCGCTTTTGTATTGCACGAGCAGCGCGGCCAGATCGAGCGTGCGCGCCTTGTTCTTGTCTGTGGCCGACTCTGAAAACGCCGCGTCCGCCGGAACATCTCCATCGGCAATCTTGATAGCCAGCCCTCGCTCCTGTCCGGGCAAAAGCGAATACACGTGCCTGATCTGGGTTGAGCGCGAAGGGCGCCAGACGACATTGTCCACAAGCCCGGCGTCGAGCGTCGCGCGAACAGTATCCATCGGGATAACCCAAACCCGGTCCATCCTCTCAGTCAGGCGCGCCTCCGGACGCGCGGCGTCAAGCAGGAAAAGAACGTTATATGAGCAGTTTTCGTCGAAGAAGAAGTAGTCCGACGCGATCCCCCGCATCTCAAGGAGATGCAGGATCATCCGGCGCACCTCCTCCGGCTTGAGGTTCAACGAATATTCCCACATGTCGCGCTGGTCGATATTGGAATACTCGCGGACCTTGTCGTAGTACGGCAGCAGGGAATAGTAGCCGTCGTAGCCCCCCAATAATCCTTTAAACGTGAACGTAACGCCGCTGTCTTCCGGGTCTGTAAATCCCGCATAGTTAACGGCAAAAGCCAAAAGCGGCTCCCCAAGAGCCGAGTCTATCCTTAAAAAAGTATGGCCAAACATAGAGGCCGGCGAGTTCACGTAGCCGGAGGCAAACACCATCGAAACGGCAGGCCCGTCGATAGTCCGCAGGATATTATCCTGCACCGGGCACGGAGGAGGAGACGGAATACGGGAAAGATCGATATCAAGCTCCCGGCCAAGCCAGGCATAGCGCGCCGGGAAACGGCAAAAAGCCGCGTTGTCCAACGAAACATTGTCTGTCGAAACATCAAATAGCCCGGAAAGCGTGGCGTTAAGCTCCGCCTCCGGGTTCTTCTTTCCTTGCGGAGACATAAAAAATTTAGGGTCGTCTATCAAGCTTTTCTGTCCGCCGAGCCACGGGCGATAGTGCAGCAGAATTCGCCAGTACCGATCTTCGGACAGATTGGCCGAGGATGCGCGCTCTTTCAGCTCATGGAGGTAGGAATCATCGGAGGCGCATGCGCCGGAAACATATATCCATGCCGCCGACAGCGCGCAGGCCAGAAAGAAAAGGGCACGCGCCCAACGGACGCGCGCCCTTACGTTAAAACAAAACGCCTTCAGTTCGAATTATCCCTGCGCGATCTTCGTGATCATTTCCACCACGTGGGCAGTCTCGACAGTCGGGGTCGGGAAGATCTCGGAGAAGCTCATCTGCAATTTCTGGTTGAACTCCTGACGCGACTCTTTCGGCACGTCCAGAAGAACCGCTACTACCGTCAAAGTCTCGCCCTGTCCCGCCGCGATGTCGCGGGCGAGGTCGTCGAGGTTTTTATACGCGAACTCGTTCAGCTTCTCGTTGGAAGCAACATTCTTGGGTTTGTAGCAATCTGACGTTCCGGTGGAAATACCGAAAGTGCCGTTGCCGCAGATGCCGTTCAGGAAGGTGGCGACGACTTGCAGCAGGATGCTGTCATTTGCTCCCCCATCCTTGAACAGGACAGCGCCGAGCCCGCAGCCGTAGTTGTTCTGCCCGGTCGGGGCGGCCATTGCGGGAACCGCAAGAACAAGAACCAGAGCAATTGCCAAAGCCAGTTTCTTCATTACTTTTCCTCCTTGTGGATTATGTTGCTGCCCGCTATTTCCAACTGCCTTTTAGATACTTTGGTAATTATTCAGTAGATATAGCTCCATGACAAGAAATATTACAACGCGCAAAAAAATATGTTTTTCGCCCTGTTCAAGGCGAGCAAGCGCCCTGCTCCCCCGGCGTGATCCACTCCCCAAGAAAATCTAAAAAATATTTGCGGATCGGTGGGTTCCACAACGCCATGATGTGCCCCCCATCCTCGTTTGTCCAAAACCCCTTCGGGTCCTTTGCCAGTTCGTAAAGCATTACGCCGTGCCCGTAAGGAACAATGCCGTCTTTTGTCCCGTGGATCACGATGACCGGCCCCGGCCCCGCCTTGTCAACCCAGCGCGACGCGCTGTACTCGTCACCGTAGAAAAGGCTTACCGGCCAGGCAAGCGGCCAGGTGAACCAGAAATCGGACAGCTTGTCGCGGACGATCTTTCGGTAACCCGCAAAAGCGCTGTCGATAATGAGCGCCCTCGGACGTTGATCAAGCGGAGTCTTTGCTACGGTATGAACCGCGATAGATCCGCCAAGCGATTGCCCAAGCACGACGTACCGTTCCGGGGAAACACCGGGCATCGAGAGCAGCTTATCGACCGCCGCCAGCGCGTCGCGGTGAACGCCCGGAAGATCAGGTTTCCCGGCCGAGCGGCCGTATCCGCGATAATCAAAGGCGAAAACCTCGTACCCTTCCTTCACCAGCCAAAGCGTGGCTCTGGCATGCGTGCTGATATTCTCCGCGTTGCCATGCAAAAAGAGGATCGTGCCGCGCGGCGTCCTGTTTTGCGGACACATGAGCCAGCCGTGTAACGAAACGCCATCGGAAGACTCAAACTCTATGTCTTTGTAGGAAATGTTATCCAGGGCCGGTGTCCATACCTCTTCGGGCATCGGGTGAAAAAACACCGAAGTGCATCCACTCACGACAACAAACAACGCAAGCAAAACGAAAAACATGGACAAGCCCAAGCGCGCGAACATCGGTTCCCCCTGAAAAGCTGGTCTGTCGTTACTTGTATGCTAACACTCCGGCGCATCATAACCCCGGTTTTGCGGAATTAAAGCCGCGCTCATGGTAAAGTTTTTCTCATGATTATTGGGAAAAATACGGTCGCCTCCCCGCTTTGGGCGGGTTTCGACGGAAAAACGCTTTCTCCCAGGCTTGCCGCGTGGCTCGCGAAAGGGCTGGTTGGCGGCGTTGTGCTGTTTGCCAGAAATATCGAATCGCCCGATCAGACGCGCTCGCTGTGCCGCGAGATCAAAGCCGCCGTAAAACCAGGAAGCCCTTCTCCGCTTATCGCCGTGGACCAGGAGGGCGGCCGTGTAGCCCGGTTCCGCAATCCGCCATATACGGAATTTCCGCCCGCCCGCGCCTGCTCCCTGTTTGGAAACACAAGCATGGACACCGCGCGGTCATTCGGCGAAGCGATGGGATCGGAGCTTCGCGCGGCCGGCATCGACATCAATTTTGCCCCCGTGCTCGACGTGGATACCAACCACGCAAATCCGGTGATCGGGGATCGTTCCTTCTCGGACAGGCCAGGCGAAGCGGGACAGCTGGGGATGGAATTTGCGAAGGGATTAACGACGCGAGGAATCCTTCCCGTGGGCAAGCATTTCCCCGGACATGGTGACACATCGTCTGACTCTCACGAAGAACTGCCTGTGGTCAAAGCGGACCTTAAAACCCTTTCGGCGCGCGAGCTTGTACCGTTTCGCCAGGCAATCCGCGAGGGAATCCCAGCGCTTATGACCGCGCATGTCGTCTATCCGGCGCTTGACCCGTCGCTGCCCGCCACGCTGTCCGGAAAAATCCTTAAAGGGCTGCTCAGGAAAACAATGCGCTTTCGCGGCGCGATCTTTTCAGACGCATTGGAAATGAAAGCAATCACCGGACGCTGGAACATAGGCGAGTCCGCCTTCCTCGCCGTAACGGCCGGGTGCGATGTCGTCCTCATCTGCCGCGGAGAAGATATGCAGGCCGAGGCGATTGAGCGGCTTGAGCGAGAAGCGCGTAACGACGCTACATTCCGCCGTCTCCTGGAGACCGCGGCTCTTCGCTCGGAGCGGCTTCGGGCGTTGATGGCGTCGCGAGATCGGCGCCGTCCGGACTCCCGTTCGATTGGGTCGCTTCGGAATAAGAAGGTGTCTGCTCTGCTACGGGAACGCTGGGCAGATACCGGACATACATGCCGGGACGATAGACCCGGTAATATTGGAGAAGGTTAAAGATCACCCTTCTGAGATATAAACGCGTCTCCTGATAGCTGATCCGCTCCAGATATGCCGCCGGGTCGTTTTTTCCGGACGCGTCCCACCATCTGCGGACCGCCGACTCTCCGCTGTTGTAAGCCGACACAGCGCGGAAATAATCGCCGTCAAACTCCTTGAGCAGTTTCGCCAAATAATACGTTCCGAGACGAACGTTGATCTCTGGCCGCGTCAGATCCGCCCGGCTTGGCTTTGGCAATCCTTTACTCTTTGCGGTTGTGGCCGCTGTTCTTGGCATCAATTGCATCAGTCCGACAGCGCCCGCCGACGAAATAGCGTCCGCCTGAAATAACGATTCCTGCCGGATAATCGCGTGCAGCACAAGCGGGTCAATCCCTTCCTGCGACTGGTCGCAGTCGCTTACGTATTCCGGCGCCAGCGGATACCTGATACGGTCGAGCAGCCCAGGGTTCTTCGGGTCTATTTGCAGGTTAACTGTCTCGCGGATGCCTCCCCGCAGATCGCCCGCCATGTACCGGAACAGCCCCGCGGCGCCGTCGTCAGCCATTCCGACCGCTTTTTTCACGGAAGCGCTGCTTACCCGCTGCGCTTCCATCACCGCGTAGTTCACGACACCAAGATTTATCAGACGCGCGGCGCGGCGCACTTTCTCTTCGTCCGCCGGTTTCCAGGAGGCTCCTAGCACCTTATTCCACAGCAGGTCGCGCTCCTCACGGCATTTTTTCGTCTCGCCGCTGGACACTGCGTTGAACATCTGAAACGGATCTCCTCCCAGGTCTTTCACGGCAAACAGCGCGTAGATGCCGGCCGTAGGGTCCACGGCAATCTCCGCGAACACCCGCGTCGCCTCTTTCTTGCGCCCGCTTTCACGGAGAGAACGCGCCCTCCAGAACCTGTGCCTCGCCGTCTCTACCCCTCCAAAGCTTTCATCCTGCTCTCCTGTTTTGAAAGCGGGGATAGCCTTGTCATACTGTTTCTGCAAATACAAACCGTACGCATAGCGAAAAACAGATTCGGAACGAACCTTGTCATTCGACGCAAGCCTTAGCCGCCCAAACGCCTCCGTCGCCCAGGCAATATCGCCATCCTCCAGCGCAACCCACGCCGCCGCGTAACGCGCCCTCTCTCTGGTCGCGAGGTTTCCGTCGCCCAAGGCGACAGCCATAAACTTATTCCGCGCTTCGGCAAGCCGCCCGGCCTTCCAGTCCACACGCGCCTGCAAGACCTGCATCTCCGATTTATGAACGGCAAGCCCGCTTTCGAAACGCTTTCCCAGCAGCGCCGCGGCCTCGGAGGTCATTCCCTGCTTGCGCAGCATCTCGGCGTAATCCAGCGCCATCGCGAAATACTCTCCGGAAGGCGAAAACCGATCCAGCGTATTGTCGTAAACCTCCTTCGCCCTCTCAATGTCCAATGCGCGGCCAATCGCTTTCCCAAGTTTCGCGTAGAAGGCAATTGGGAGATCCAGCGGCTCCAGCAACCCTTCATTCCACCAGCCCCACAAGCGCTCATACGACAGGTTTGCCGCCGGTTGGGCGGTATAGGACGCGATGTTTTCAAGATGAAACTGCGACGCTTCGGCCATATTGCCGTCCTCTTCCGCAACAAGAGCCGACATGTACAGTTCCTCGGATTTTCTTTCGCTGCCCGTCACTTTTCCCTTCGAAACAGACAGGCCCGCCCTCACAAGCAGAAGATCGTTATCAAGAGCCGCCGCGTAGCCGATCTCGTGCCGGATATAAGGGATCATGGGCGAACCTTGGTATTGCTGCTCCAGCCGGGTCATAACGCCAACGGCTTCGATATGCTTTCTGTTCCGCGTCATAGACATGCCGTGGAAATACAGGACGTAATCGCCAAGGTCGTGTTCTTTGGGCGGTATGCCCGCAAATACCGCTTCAGCCTCCTCGAAACGTTCGCTTGCCAGGAAATTCCAGCCTTCCCGGAACGCCATATCGTGTTTGTTTGTCAAAAGCGGAGCCATGGCGCAAAGCGCAAACTGCGGGAGACCGGCACAAAGGATCCAGATTGATATTAAGAAAAACCCGATTCTGCGCGATAAGATAACAGACCTCCTTGGGCAGCCGGCTAGTTGGAGGGGGAGAAGCTGCCTGAGATGGTATTATTATCACTAAATAGACACTTTAATATCCAGCGTCTATAGAAAGCGAGAGTGTTTCTTGATAACATCCCTCTCCACACACCTATTCGTTTTCAGTAACCTGAGCGATGAAATCCTTTCCTTGTTTCCGAAATACGGCTTTAGTCACGCGGAGATATGGGCGATGCCACCTCATTTTTCGTATGACGAAACCGCAGACCGCATAGCCGAAAACATGGCTCGCCACGGAATCCGGATTGCAAGTCTCCACGGCCCCATATACCCGGATATTCGGACTTACAAGACAGAAAAATGGTATTCACTCGGATCAGCCAATGCTGAACAGCGCTCGGCTTCGGTGGAGGCCAATCAGAAGGCGGCGTTGTGGCTTGCCCGCAACGGCGGAGGAACAGTGGTGCTGCACACGGGTTTCCATTCCGAAAACTGGTACCCGGAGCGGTGGTACTCCTTTCTTTCCTCCCTGGAAGAACTTGTAAATTCAACACCGGACAACATCCGGTTCGCCGTGGAAAACACGCCGGTTGACTCCGGACGCAGCGACATTATCCACGACATCGTTGCCCGTTTCCCGGAAAACCGGGTCGGAATCTGTATCGACGTGGGACACGCAAATATCGTCGAGACGGCGCAAAGCGCTATCAGCACCGCCGGAAACCGGCTTATTCATATCCACGCCTCGGATAACCACGGAGACAAGGACGACCACCTGATCCCCGGCGACGGGAACATCTGCTGGAAAACGGTGATGGAAGAACTTCAAAAGATCAATTTTCATGGAGCCTTTACTTTAGAGCTACGGGATAACACGCAAAGCGACAAACCGACTTGCAAAGATTTCGAGTACATCCTCTCGGATGCCCACGCCGCTTTGGCGCGAATCCTCAACACGCAAGGCGACGCCCCGGCCCATAAAGACTTCGGGCGCCTTATCATGGATGCTTACGCCGCCTTGGCGCGAATCCTCAGAAAGTCGGCGGCTTGACGCGGGAAGCCCATCTTTCCGCTATCCGCAGGTCGCTCCCGGCGGTTGTTCCACCGCCTCTTGTCCAGCCGGCGGAAATCGTACCGCTGGCCGGCGACGCTTCCAGCAGGTCGTATTACCGCGTGCGGGTTCCACACACCGCCTCTTCCCATCTTTTTCCCGCCTCGGTCGTCGTTATGGCGTACCCGGACGAAATTGCGCCGGGAAAAGAACTGCCTTTTCTGAACGTGCACCGATACCTGCGTTTGGCCGGTATCCCTGTTCCGGATGTGCTGCACCACAAGCCTGAAAGCCGGCTGCTGTTTCTGGAAGATGCCGGGGACACAATGCTTGAGGACGCCGTCAAGAAGCACGGAACAACCGCCTGCCTGCCGATGTATGAGCAGTGCATAGAGGTTTTGGTGCGGATTCAGGCCGACGGCACGCGGACGCTGGACGGATCAGCTATTCCGGCACGGCTTGCTTTCGACATGGCAAAGTTCGGGGAAGAGATCGATTTCTTTTTTGAGCACGCGGTAAGAAAATATGGCGGTATCCATCTCTCCGGCAGCGAGGAACGCGCAATCGAGGATCTTTTTATCCCTTTCCTTGAGCGGACCGTTTCGCTGCCGCGCGTGCTGACGCACCGCGACTACCACTCCAGGAACGTGATGGTTCTGGCCGACACGCCCGCAAAACCTGAAAAACCTGGTCTGCGGGTGCTTGATTACCAGGACGCCAGAATGGGAAGCGTCTTTTACGATCTTGCTTCGCTTCTGCGCGACTCTTACGTCACGCTTGCGGAAGAAGAAGAGGACCACCTGAAATACGTATGGCGTCACCTGGCCCACAAAGAGCTGCTGCGCGCGGCGGGAGATCCGGGCGCGTTTACGGAGCTGCTCGATGCCGCCGCGTTACAGCGCAACGTCAAGGCGATAGGAACATTCGGCAACCAGGCGCATACTCGCGGCAAAAAACTCTACCTCCATTTCATTCCGCCGACCGTGGCGCGCCTGCGGAGTAATTTCTCCAGAAACCCGGCAATGCGGCCGCTTTCGGAAAAACTGCTCCCACTGCTCGAAGCGCTTGCGGAAAAGGCTATGTCGGAAACGCCCTCCCCGGAAGGAACAAACTCTTGAGGGCGATGGTTCTCGCCGCGGGGCTTGGAACGCGGCTTCGACCGCTAACGCTTGAGATTCCAAAGCCGGTTGTGCCAGTGCTGGGCAAACCTTTGTGCGGCTACGCGATCGAATTTCTCCGCCTGCACGGCGCAACTGAATTCCTGCTAAACCTCCACCACGGCCCCGATATCGTCCGGGAGCGGGTCAGCGCCTGGGCAAACAGCCGCTTCCCGCTGGAATACGCCTTTGAGCCGGAAATTCTCGGCACGGGCGGAGGTATCCATAACGCGCGGGAGTTTCTTCGAACCGGCACTTTCATCACGGCAAACTCGGACGTAATCGCCCGCTTTCCGCTGGATCAAGCCATTGCGCAACATCGGAAAACAGGAGCGTTGGCAACGCTGGTACTGTTCCCGGACCCGGCTCGTCGGTACACACCAGTGCGCGTGCTGGAGAACGGTAGAATCCTGGGCTTTGGCGCGGAAACGCCGCCGGGAGCGGCAGAAGGGTTTTTTACCGGATACCAGATCGCGGAGCCTGAATTGCTCGATAAAATACCGCCAAACGGTCCATCCTGCGTCATCCGGCAGACATACGAGCCGCTGATCGCCGCCGGAGCCCCTATCTTTGCCTTCATGACATCCGGCTTTTTTCTCGACTTTGGCACTCCCGCCGATTACCTGTCCGGCGTAATAGCTCTGCTCGGAGAAAGCGGGAATGGAAACCGCTCGTACATCGGCCCAAAAGCATGTGTAGCCACGAACGCGGTCGTGGGCCCTAACGCCTCGGTGGAATCAGGCGCCTCGATTGGCGACGGCGCACATGTGCGCCGCGCGGTCGTGTGGCCCGGAGCAAAAGTATCGGCGGGGCCCGGGGGGGAAAAAGGACAAATCCCACCGCACGCGGGTGTTTCCGCGGTATCTTAAAACAA